>Ga0209382_10000137_pt1 | contig 110548 bp, 111 predicted proteins | sample SoiMetdeltSBSDD5_FD_187599 | JGI IMG/M metagenome (GOLD analysis project Ga0209382, IMG submission 187599) | Bulk soil microbial communities from a Populus tree surrounding site in Tennessee, USA - Soil MetaG P. deltoides SBSDD5 (SPAdes) (version 2) | ecosystem: Environmental > Terrestrial >...
GGCGAGCTCGCGTTGAACCCGGACGGCGGCCTCAAGTCGTTCGGTCACCCCATCGGCGCCTCGGGGCTGCGCATGCTGTTCGAGTGCTGGCTGCAGCTGCGCGGCGAGGCGGGCAAGCGCCAGATCGCCAGCGTGGGCCGCGGCCGCAAGCTGGCTCTCACCCACAACCTCGGCGGCGCCCCGGGCGAGTGCGTCTCGTTCGTCGGCGTCGTCGGCTCGGAGCCGAGTGCCTGATATGGCGATCAAGATCATGTTCTCGCCGAAGTTCCCGAAGCCCGTCTTCGACGTCGCGATCGAGATGACCCCGCCCGGCTTCGAGCTGGTCCCGGTGGACTCGATGGGCCCGCAGTTCCTGGAGGTCGCCAAGGACGCCGAGTACTTCATGGGCTTCGGCCGCAACCCGCTGAGTCACGACTTCTACGCGGCCGGCAAGAAGATCAAGCTGGTCCAGCTCATCAGCGCCGGTTACAACACCCTCGACCTCGAGGCCGCCCGCAGGGCCAAGGTGCCGATCGCCAACAACGGTGGCGCCAACTCGGTGGCGGTGGCCGAGCACGCGGTCATGCTCATCCTGGCCACCCTGAAGAAGCTGGCCTGGCAGGCCAAGAACTGCGCCGAGGGCAAGTGGCGGGTGGGCGACTTCGCCGAGACGCGGCTCTACGAGCTCGAGGGCAAGACGGTCGGCATCGTGGGGCTCGGGAACATCGGCAAGAAGGTCGCCCGCCGACTGCACGGCTTCGACGTGAAGATCCTCTACTACGACATCCTGCGCCTGGCCGAGCACGAGGAGGACGCCCTCGGCGTGCGCTTCGTGCTGCTCGACGAGCTGCTGAAGACGTCCGACGTGGTCACGCTCCACGTGCCGCTCTCGCCCCAGACCAAGGACATGATCTCCGAGCGGCAGCTCGGTCTCATGAAGCCGACCGCGGTGCTGGTCAACACGTGCCGCGGCCCGGTCGTCGACGAGATGGCGCTGCACAAGGCGCTCATCACCAAGCGGATCGCCGGCGCCGGCCTCGACGTGATGGTGGACGAGCCGCCGTCGAAGGACAACCCGCTGCTGAACGTCGAGAACATCACGATCACGCCGCACACGGCGGGCCCGACCTGGGAGAACTGGCCCAAGGCCTTCCGCAACGCCTTCGACAACATCCTGCGCGTCCACGCCGGCCGCAAGCCGATGTGGGTGATCCCGGAGCTGCGCGATCTGGCTTAGATGAGAACCCCGGGATGGGCCGCACGGGAGCGCCCCGTGCCCATCCCGTGCCGTTCTCGGGTCGAACTAGCCGGCGAGTAGTTCCACGCCGGCAGGGTAGTACCGGCGGCCCCGGGCGACGCGTCCCGGGGCCGTCGTGCGTTCAGGGACGGCCGGCGGTCGTGACCGGCGAGCCCACCTGGGCGCTGTCGTGTTCTTGCGAAAACGTTCGCTCCCCAATGTCGGGGCCGGGTGCCCTCATCTCGAAATAGGTAGACCGTGTCGTCGAGGTCGAGTCGAAAAGACTTCAAGAGGGGTCGGGGCCGTAGCCATCGAGGAGGGACGTCACATGAACCGGTTCACCGACAAAGTGGTCGTCATCACCGGCGGCAGCAGCGGGATCGGCCTCGCGGCGGCCCAGGCATTCGAACGGGAAGGGGCGAAGGTGGTCGTGACCGGGCGCAACCCGGAGACGCTGGCTGCGGCCGCACAGGCGCTGAGCAAGGACGCCATCACCCTCAAGGCCGATGTCACCAAGGCGGCCGATCTCGATCTCCTGTTCGAGACCGTGCGCCAGAAGCATGGACGGATCGACGTCCTGTTCGCCAACGCCGGCGTCGCCAAGCTCTCGCCCCTCGCGAGTACCAGCGAGCTCCTGTTCGACGAGATGATGGACACGAACTTCCGCGGCGCCTACTTCACCGTCCAGAAGGCGCTACCGCTGCTGCCCGACGGCGGCTCAGTCGTCTTCACCACGTCGTATTTCGGTCAGGTCGGCATGGCCGGGACCTCGGCGGTCTCCGCCAGCAAAGCGGCTCTGCGGTCATTGACGCGGACCCTCGCGAGCGAGCTGCTTCCCCGCAACATCCGGGTCAACGCCATCAGCCCGGGCGTGATCGCGACGCCCCTCTCTTCGGAAAGTTAGGTCTGCCGACGGAGACGGTGGACGAGATCGGACGGTCCCTCCGGAAGCAGATACCGGTCAGACGCTTCGGTACTGCGGAAGAAGCCGCAAGTGCCGTGACCTTCCTCGCTTCCACCGACGCCTCGTACATCACGGGGACGGAGCTCGCGGTGGACGGCGGTCGAACGCAGCTCTGATGAACGACAAAGCCTGCAGCCTCGCTTTCCTCTCCGCTCACCCCACCAAGGTCTTGGCCAGCTCGATCTCGCCGACGTGGGTGAAGCCGTGGCTGACGCAGACCTGGGCGAGGGCGCGGATGGCAGGCATGTCACCCAGGGGCTTGATCGTCACGGTCGCGTCGAGGGTCGCCGGGTCGACCTTGGCCAGGTACTCGTCCGTGCTCGCCCACACCTTCCCCACGTATTCGCGGAAGAGGGCGAGGTCCTTGATGCGGAGGCCCTGGGCGTCCGCCGTTGACATGCCGGTGCCCTGCGCCACCGGCGGGAGGCCGAGCTTCTCCGGGTAGCCTCCCTCGGCCCAGACGATCGGCCGACGGTTCTGGAGGATGTAGCGGACGACGTTGTCCTCGGTCCGCACGTAGTGCCAGACACCCCACGCGATCGTGTTGGCCTTCGGGTGCCCGGCCGGGACGCGGTGGAGCTGCTCGGGCGTGAGCTCGTCGAGCACCGTGTCGTAGGCCTTGTGGAGGCGTCCGAGCTCTAGCTTGATGAGTTCGACGGCGGTCATGGGTTGGTTCCCTCCTGTTCAGCGAGGCGTGAGGCTGGCGAGGTAGTGCGCGAGCGCCTCGACCTCGTCGGCGGTGAGCGGCTTGGCCGCCATGGTCATGGTGCCATCGAGGTCCGAGGCGGTTCCGTTCCGGAAGCCGTGCAGCAGCCGCAGCAGGTACTGGAGATCCTGCCCGGCCAGCAGCGGCACCTGCTGCTGGCCGATCAGCGCCGGCGTGTGGCACGACGTGCAATGGTACCGGTCGGCGAGCGGCCGCCCGGTCTCGACCTTGGCCGGGTCGACGGTCGAGGCCCGCGCCCGCGGGGCCTGGGCCGCGTAGAAGGCGGCGAGGTCGGCCATGTCGACGTCGCTGAGGTTCGCGGCGAACGGCGACATCTGCGCGTCCTTCCGCCGCCCGTCGCGATACTTGATGAGCTGCCAGTGGGTGAAGAACGCCGGCTGGCCGGCGAGCGACGGGGTGCCGGGGACGGTCGCGTGACCGTCGGGGCCGTGGCACGCCGCGCACGGCTCGGCCTTGCGGCGACCGGCCTCGACGTCGGCGGCGAGGGCGGCGGTGCTCGTCGCCAGCACGGCGACGAGCACCGCCAGAGGACGAAGCACCCGAGCTACTTCTGGTAGGTGACCCGGTAGATCGCGCCGGCGTAGTCGTCGGCGATCAGCAGCGAGCCGTCCTTCATCTGGGACGTGTATACCGGGCGGCCCCAGGGCTGGTCGCCGCTCAGGAAGCCCTCGGCGAACACCTCGTACTTCGGCACGTCGCCGGGCCGCAGCGTGACCATCATCACCTTGTAGCCGCTCTTCTGCGTCCGGTTCCAGGAGCCGCGCTGGGCGAGGAACGCGCGGTTCTTGTACTCGGGCGGGAACATCGAGCCCGTGTAGAACATCACGCCGTTGCCGGCCACGTGGGGCCCCGTCTTGATCAAGGGCGGCGCGAACTCCGCGCACGCGCGATCCTTGCCGAACTCGGGGTCGGGGATGTCGCCTTGATGGCAGTACGGGAAGCCGAAGTGCAGACCCTTCTTCGGCGCGTGGTCGAACCGGTCACTCGGCGTGTCCTCGCCCATCCAGTCCCGCGCGTGGGTGGAAAAGTAGAGCTCCTTCGTCACCGGGTGCCAGTCGAAGCCCACGCTGTTCCGCACCCCGAACGCCCAGTACTCGAAGCCGGTGCCGTCCGCGTTCACCCGCGAGATGTTCGCGTGGGTGTCGGGCGGGATGCACACGTTGCAGGGCGCGCCGATGTTGAAGTAAAGCTTGCCGTCCGGCCCGAACGCCAGGTACTTCCAGCCGTGCGGGGCGTCCTTGGGCAGCGTGTCGTACACCACCGTCATCGCCGGCGGGTTGTCGAGCTTATCCTCGATGCCCTCCATCTTGGTGATGCGGTGGATCTCGGCGATGTAGAGCGTGCCGTTCTTGAAGGCGACGCCGTTCGGGAGGTTCAGCCCCTTGGCGATCGTCTTCACCTCGCGTGCGTTACCCTTGTCGAGGACGGCGTAGACGTTGCCGGCCACGCGACTGGACACGAAGAGCGTGCCCTTGTCGCCCCAGGTCATCGCGCGCGCGTTGTTGATGCCGTGCGCCCACAGGCTGGCCTTGAAGCCCGGCGGCAGCTTGATGCTGTCCACCGGGATCTCGCCCGGAGCCTTCGGGGCGGGCGGCTGGGGCACGGGAGCGAGGGGGGAGTTCGCCAGCTCGGGCGGCTGGCCCTGCTTCCACGGTGGAGGCGCCTGCGCCGAGGCGGGCACGAGCCACGCCGTCGAGGCGCCGAGCAATAACGAGATCGCGATCGCGACGGTGCGCCGCATGGTGAGTCCTCCCGCGCTAGAGGTGGGATGTGTTGACGGTGCGCGGTCCTAGGTAATACGCCAGTCCGGTCGTTGTCAATGGGCGCTTGACGATCCTGGTGCCCTCATCTACCATTGGCGCCAATTCGTCTCTCAGCACCAGACCACGAGTGGAGGTGACGGCGATGACGTGGGAAGCCCCGGACTTCGTCGAAGTGAAGATGGACGCCGAGATCAACTCCTACCAGGACGATTTCGGCCAGGAGCCGGACGACCGCTTCTAGCCTGACTCGCCGAGAGTCGGACAGCCCTTCCGTCGATGGAAGGGCTGTCGTGTTTGTAGGGGGGGTGGCCGGCGATGCTCATCCGCGTACTCGGCTCGGCGGCGGGAGGCGGGTTCCCCCAGTGGAACTGCGGCTGCCCGAACTGTCGGGGCCTTCGTGAGGGCTCGGTGCGGGCGCAGGCCCGAACCCAGGAGTGCGTCGGGGTGAGCACGGACGGCGCCGCCTGGCTCTTGCTGAACTGTTCCCCGGAGATCCGCCAGCAGATCGAGAGCTTCCCCGGTCTTCACCCCCGTGGCCCACGCGACTCGCCGATTGCCGCGATCCTGATCACGAACGGCGATCTCGACCACTGCCTCGGCCTGCTGTCGCTCCGCGAATCACATCCGCTCGTGGTCTACGCGACCGAGCCCGTGCGCCGCGGGTTCGTCGAGGGCAATACGCTGTACCGCACGCTCGAGCGCTTCCCCGGGCAGATGACCTGGCGGATCCTGAAGGCCGGTCGCGAGGAGGAGATCGTCGGCGTCGACGGCCGGCCGACCGGTCTCGCCGTCGAGGCGGTCACGGCGCCGGGCAAGCCGCCGGTCCACCTCGAGCGGCTCGCACCGCCCGACCCCGAGGACAACATCGGCGTACGCGTCCGGGAGACGGGGACGGGCCGGCTTCTCGCCTACTGCTCGGCGGTGGCCTCGGTGACGCCTGACCTCCACAGGACCCTGGACGGCGCCGACGCGGTCTTCTTCGACGGCACGTTCTGGTCGAGCGACGAGCTGCCGGCGCTGGGGCTCGGCACCAAGCGCGCCGAGGAGATGGCTCACCTGCCGGTCGGCGGCCCCGACGGCAGCCTGGCCCGGCTGGCCGGTGTGCGGGCTCGCCGCCGCGTCTACATCCACATCAACAACACGAACCCGATGCTCCGGGACGATGCGCCGGAGCGCCGACAGGTCGAGACCGCCGGCTGGGAGATCGCCAACGACGGGATGGAGATACGCCTATGAGCGACACGTCGACGCGACCGCCGGTGAGTCGTGAGGAGTTCGTCGAGTGGGTCCGGCGCGAGGGCGAGGCCCGCTATCACGATCACCACCGCTACCATCAGCTGATGCACGACGGGAAGCTCACGCGTGAGCAGCTGCAACAGTGGGTGCTGAACCGCTACTACTACCAGACGCGGGTCCCGATCAAGGACGCGCTCATCCTGTCGAAGTCGGAAGACCCGGCGTTTCGTCGCATGTGGATCAGCCGCATCCGCGATCACGACGGCGAGGCGCCCGGACAGGGCGGGCTCGAGCTGTGGCTGCGGCTGGCCGAGGGGGTGGGGCTGGACCGCGCGGAGGTCGCCTCGTGCCGGTCCGTCCTGCCCGGCGTGCGCTTCGCCTGTGACGGGTACGTCGAGCTGGTCCGGGAGCGGACGCTGCTGGAGGCCGTCGCCTCGTCGCTGACGGAGTTCTTCTCACCAGACCTCATGACGCGCCGGGTGCTGGCCTGGGAGCGTCACTATCCGTGGATCAGCAAGGACACGCTGGAGTATTTCCGCTCGCGGCCGCCCCTGGCGCGACAGGACTCGATGCAGGCCATCGAGTACGTGGTGCAGCACGCGACGACCTACGAGCTCCAGGTCCGGTGCGTCGCCGCCCTCATCCGCAAGACGGAGATCCTCTGGCATCTGCTCGACAGCCTCTACTCCGCCTACGTCGAGCCGGGCTGGGGGCCTGGTGGCGCCCGCGCGTGAGCCCGGGCCGGCATGATCTCGCCCGCCATGCGACCGCGCCTGGCGGCCAAGGCGCGCCTGCGCTGGGACCGCAAGGACGAGCGATTCATGCTGCTGTACCCCGAGCGAGGGCTGGTGCTCAACCCCACCGCGGCGGACGTGGTGCAGCTGTGCACCGGAGAACTACAGGTCGGCGATATCGTCGACCGTCTCGCCGCCCGGTACGCGCCGCAACCGCGGGAAGACGTCGAACGGGAGGTGCTCGCGTTCCTGACGCGAATGGCGGAACGCGGGCTGATCACCGACGGCGATGAGTGAACCGCTCCGACCCTACACCCTCGTCGCCGAGCTGACGTACCGTTGCCCGCTCCGGTGTGTCTACTGCTCCAACCCCGTCGACTGGGCGCGCCACACCGACGGTCTCGAGACCGACGACTGGCTCCGGGTCTTCCGGGAGGCGGAGGATCTCGGCGTCGTCCAGCTCAACCTGACCGGCGGCGAACCGTTGCTGCGACGCGACCTCGAGGCCCTCGTGGAGGGCGCCCGCGGCCTCGACCTCTACACCAACCTGATCACGAGCGGCATCCCCCTGACGAGGGAGCGGCTGGCCGGGCTCAAGACCCGCGGTCTGGACAACGTGCAGGTGTCGATCCAGGACGTCACGGCGGCCGCCTCGGACCGCATCGCCGGGCTCCGATCCTTCGACCGCAAGCTGGAGATCGCGCGCTGGGTGAAGGAGCTGGGGCTGCCGCTCACCGTGAACACGGTGCTGCACCGGGAAAACCTCGACCGGATCGACGAGGTCATTGCCCTCGCCGAGTCGCTCGCCGCCGACCGGCTCGAGCTGGCGAACACGCAGTATCTCGGCTGGGCGCTGGTCAACCGCGAGGCCCTGCTGCCGACGCGCGCGCAGCTCGATCGCGCGCGCGAGGTGGCGCGGGCAGCTCGCCGACGCCTGCAGGGACGGATGGAAGTCCTGTTCGTCACGCCCGACTACTACGGGGACTTCCCGAAGGCGTGCATGGACGGCTGGGGGCGGCGCTTCATCGTCGTCGCGCCCGACGGGCTGGTCCTTCCCTGCCACGCCGCCCACACGCTGCCGGGCCTCGTGTTCGACAACGCGAAGGACCGGTCGCTGCGCGAGATCTGGCAGGGCTCCACCGCCTTCAGCGCGTTCCGCGGCGAGGCCTGGATGCCGGAGCCGTGCCGGAGCTGCGATCGGCGCGCGGTGGACTTCGGCGGCTGCCGCTGCCAGGCCTTCCATCTCACCGGCAACGCCGCCGCGACGGATCCTGTCTGCCCCCTGGCCCCTGACCACGAGCTCATCACGAGTGCGCGGAAGGCCGCACTGGCGCCCGCGCTCGGCCCGCTCGAGTACCGCGTGGCGGACCCGGCCCGGCGCTGACGCGCCCGGCCTGCCTCCCTCTTCGCTTGCCTGAGCGCGAGAGCCTGGCCAGCCCGCGTCTGTGGCTGGCGTTCGCCACGATGCTGTTCGTCTCCGGCATCGGCAACACCTTCCCCGTCTTCTTCCCGCCCCTGCTGCAGGAGTTCGGGGGCTCGCGCACCGCGACGGCGCTGACCGTCAGCCTCATGTGGACCGGCGGCGCGGTGCTCGGTCCCGTGGCGGGCTACCTGGTCGACCGCTGGAGCCCGCGGGCGCTGATCGTGGTCGGGCTCGCCGCCGCCGCCGTCGGGCTGGGCGTGGCGGCGCTGGCCCCGACCCTGGCGGTCTTCACGCTCGGGCTCGGCCTCGGCGCCGGGACCGGCGTGGCCCTGACCGGGATGGTGCCGCAGGCCGCGGTGATCGCCGTCGACTATCGTCGGCGGCGCGGCGTCGCGACCGGGATCGCGTTCGCCGGCTCGATGGCCGGGTACGTCATGGCGACGCCCGCGCACTGGATCATCACGAGCCTCGGGTGGCGGGCGGCGGTCGGGGCCTACGCGCTGGCGATCCTGGTCCTGATCCCGTTCGTCTGGCGGGTCTATCCGCGGCGGCTGGGCTCGGGAGCGGGCGTGGTCACGGTCGGCACGGGCTCGGTCGGCGCGCTCGCCCGCAAGCCGGCGTTCTGGGCGCTGGCCGTCTTCTTCACGCTCGCGCCCCACGTCGGCCTGCTGGCCACCGTGCAGCACGCGGTCTACTTCGACACGCTCGGCTATCCCGCCTGGGAGGCGTCGTTGATGCTGTTGATCGGCGGAGTGCTGTCGACCTCGGGACGCGCGCTCGCCGGCGTCGTCGCCGACCGGATCGGCGCGCCCGCGACGGGCTTCCTCTCGTTCGGGCTGACGCTCGCGGGCACGCTCTGTCTGCTAGGGCTGGAGTTCTGGCCGGTCCGCGTCCTGGCCTACGGCTACGTCCTGTTCCTGTTCCTGCCGATCGGCACCCGCGCCACCATCGTCTCGCTGCTGGTCCCGCGCATCGCGCCGCCGGGGAAGTTCGGCACGGTCTTCGGCTGGCTCTCCGTCGGCAACAGCCTCGGCGCCGCCACCGGCCCCCTCCTCTCGGGCGCCCTCTACGACCTCACCCACTCCTATCTGGCGATCTACATCACCGCCGTCACCCTGGTCACCATCGCCATCGTGGCCTTGGCCATCTTCGTCCGCGGCACCACCAATCCGATGCCCTAAGGCCGCGTCGCGGAGGGCTCGATCGAGCGGCGGCTTCTGGACCGCCTCGACGGTGCCGCGTCCGGCGTGAAGGGCAGCGTGCATCGCTCGGAGATCAGGCCGAGTCCGCCGTCGATTCGAGCACGGCCTCCCGCCACTCGCGTTTCAACGGCAGGATCGGCGGCATGGGAGCCGTGTCGGGCGCCGCCGTCGGCTCCGCGACCGCCTCCTTGCGGTCGGTGGCGGCGCCCTTCTTCATGAACAGGTTGTAGATCGACCACTGCAGGCGGCTCCGCCTCCCCCGCAGCGGAAAGCGACGCGCGATCGACGAGGGCGCGTAGAAAGTCTCGTACGCCCGTTGCTGGCCCAGTCGGAGATCGTCCCCGGTCATGTGGGCCGGCCGGTACACCACGTTCGACTGGTCGTACTTGGACCAGTCGTACGAGACGATGCGATCGGCCTTCTTCAGCTCGTACCACGTCAGCGTGCCCGGATACGGGGTCAGGACCGAGTACGCGCACGCGTCGTAGCCGGCGTCGATGTTGAACCGGGTCGTGGCGTCGAACACGGGCGGATCGTCGCCGTCGAAGCCGAACATGAACAACCCGAACACCATGATCCCGTAGGAGTGAACCTTCTCCAGGAGGGAGGCGAAGGTCTCGGGCCGGTTCACGTGCTTGTGCACGCTGGTCAGTGTCGAGCGGGTGATGGACTCGAACCCGATGCTGAGGAGGCTGCAGCCGCTCGCCGCGGCGAGCTCGAGCATCTCGTCGTCCTGGGCGAGCTTCGAGGTCACCCCTGCCTGCCAGCGGATCCCCCGGCCCTTGAGCGCGCGCATGATCTCCTTCGGCCGCTCTCGCGTCCCGAAGAAGTCGGCGTCGTTGATCGAGATCATGCGGGAGCCGCAGGTCTCGACCTCACGGACCACCTCCTCCACCGGGCGATAGCGGAACTTGAGCCCGTTCATGAGAGGCTCGGCGCAGAAGGTGCAGCCCTGGTGACAGCCCCGGGAGGTCTGCACGAAAGTCCGATTCACGTAGCGGTGCTTCTGGATGAGGTCGTAGCGCGGCATGGGCAAGTGTTCCATGGGGTGGAGGCGGTCCGACTTGTAGGTCCCCCGCATCTGTCCGCGCTCGAGATCGTCGAGCAGCCTGGGAAGCACGAGCTCGACCTCGCCGATCACGACGGCGTCGCTGTGTCGGAGCGCTTCCCCGGGCATGAAGCTCGGGTGGACACCCCCCATCACGACCGGTATCCCTCGGGCCCGGAACGCATCGGCGATCTCGTAGCCGCGGTTCACATAGCACGTCATGGCCGAGATTCCGACGAGGTCTGCCTTCAGGTCGAAGTCGACGGACTCGATGTTCTCGTCGGTCAGCACCACCTCGTACCGGTCACGGGGGACGGCGCCCGCCACCGCGAGGAGGCCGGCGAGCGGCGAGTAGAGCGCGCGATTCAGGTAGAGCGGCCGAGTCGTCAGTGAATCTGTCCGGGGATTGACCAGATGGATGACCCGATGGCGCATGTCCACCCTTCCTCGCGCGCGCAGGGGATCCCGCCCGGGCGCCTCGACACTTAGTGGCTCGCCAAGCCGCCTGAAGTCGGACCGCTGGTCGTCAGGGTATCAGGGCACCCAGGGCGCGGTAGGGCCGAACGGCCAACGTCCCCGGGCGAGCGGATTCAGGGTTCGGCCGGCTCCCGCTGGCTTCCCCGGCCTTCGTTCATCGGGCTCCGTCGGGCCGCGAGCTATGCCTTTCGGAATCGGTGCACGCCGTCCGATCCGACGAGCCGCTCCGCACGGCCGTCGTCCTCGACGAAGTGCAGGTGCGCGAGGGCTTCGCCGAGCGCGAAGCCGAGCTGGTGGCTGTCGAGCTCGCGCCGGAAGAGCACGGGCACGATCTCGGCGGCGCTGCGGGGCTCGGTGATGGCGTCGAGCGTCTCGGCCAGCCGGGCCGCGTGGTGCGTGCGGAGCTCGGCGAGCCGCTCCGGGAGGCCTCGGAACGGCAGCCCGTGGGCCGGCAGCACGAGCACGTCGGCGCCGAGGCCCCGGAAGCGCTCGAGCGAGTCGAGGTACTGGCGCAGCGGATTGCCGCGCGGCTGATCGGGCCACACGCTGACGTTCGTCGTGATCCGCGGCAGCACCTGGTCGCCGGAGATCAGCACCCGACCCTGGTCGCACCAGAGCGCGGCGTGCTCCGGCGAGTGCCCGCGGCCGACGATCACCGCCCAGCCGCGGCCGCCGATCGTCAGCACGTCGCCGTCGGCGAGCGCGCGGAAGGCGGTCGGCATCGCGGGCACCAGCCGCGGATAGTGATTGCCGCGCTGACGGAGCCCCGCCAGCGCCTCCTCGCCGCAGCCGTTGCGCCGGTAGTGGCGCAGCCGCGGCTCGTGGTCGCGCGCCTCGCCGGTGCGCCACGCCACCTGCGCGATGAGGTACTCGGCCTGCGCGCACCAGAGCTCGACGCCCCACCGCTCCATGAGCCAGGCCGCGTTGCCCATGTGGTCGGGATGGAAGTGCGTCACGATCACCCGCGTGACCCGCCGGCCCCCGAGGTGGTCGGTGAAGATCCGCTCCCACAGCGCGCGGACGTCGGCGAGGCCGACGCCGGTGTCGACGATCGCCCAGCCCGCGTCGTCCTCCACGAGCCACAGGTTGATGTGGTTCAGCTGGAACGGCAGCGGCATGCGCAGCCACTTCACGCCCGGCGCGACGTCGAGGGCGGTTCCGGGCGCGGGCGGTTCACTCCACGGATAGTCGAGGCTCATGCCGTCCAGTGTAACCGCAGCCCCGGGCTTGACAGCGGCCCGCGACTCCTGCGAGGATGCCGCCCGTGAACGCGAGCCGCTCGCTCACGGCGTGGTCGTGGTGGTGGCCGTCCCCCTGAGGGCGGCCCGGTCCGGCACGCGCGCGCAAGCGTAGAACCGAGAGAGACCAAGAGCCGCCCACCGGGGCGGCTCTCGTGTTCTCACGGGCCCCCCGTCGGCGTCTCCCAGGAGGCTTCCCATGATGACGACCGAGTACGAGACCCGGGGCCGGATCCGCGTCCATCGCACGGTGGAGACGATCCCGATCGCGGGGGCCATCGAACCGATCGTCGATGCCCTCGACGAGCACCGCGGCGGGCTGTTCGCCTCGAACTACGAGTACCCGGGGCGCTACACGCGGTGGGACATGGGCTTCGTCGATCCCCCGCTGGAGATCGTCGCGCGGGGCCGTGCGGTGCGCCTCGAGGCGCTCAACGCCCGTGGTCGGGTGCTGCTGCCGCCCATCGCCGAGGCGCTGGGCGCGCTCGCCGCCGTCGAGCGGGTCGTGGTGACCGCGGACGCCGTGGACGTGGTCGTGTCCGAGGCGTCGCAGCGGTTCGCCGAGGAGGACCGGAGCCGGCAGCCGTCGGTCTTCTCGGTCCTGCGCGCGCTGATCGCGCTCTTCTACCACGCCGACGAGCCCCACCTCGGGCTCTACGGTGCATTCGGGTACGACCTCGCCTTCCAGTTCGAGCCCGTCCGGCTTCGCCTCGAGCGCCCGTCGGATCAGCGCGACCTCGTCCTGTACCTCCCCGACGAGCTGGTGATCGTCGACCACCGTCGCGAGGTGGCCATGCGCCGCCGCTACGACTTCGAGGTGGGTGGCACCTCGACGGTGGGCGTGCCGCGCACGGGCGCCACGCGTCCCTACGTCCCGGCCACGAGCGCGCCGCGGGCGGCCGACCATGCCCGCGGCGAGTACGCGGCGATGGTCGGCGTGGCCCGCGAGTCGTTCCAGCGCGGGGACCTGTTCGAGGTCGTGCCGGGCCAGACGTTCTTCGAGGCTTGCCCGGCGCCGCCCTCGGAGCTCTTCCGCCGCCTGCGCGAGCGCAACCCGTCGCCCTACGGCTTCCTGCTGAGCCTCGGCGCGGCGGAGTACCTCGTCGGCGCCTCACCGGAGATGTACGTGCGCGTCGACGGCGATCGCGTCGAGACGTGCCCGATCTCGGGCACGATCGCCCGTGGCCGCGACGCGCTCGGCGACGCCGCCCAGATCCTCGCCCTGCTCGCCTCCGGCAAGGACGAGTCCGAGCTGACCATGTGCACCGACGTGGACCGCAACGACAAGTCGCGCATCTGCGTGCCCGGCAGCGTGCGGGTCATCGGACGACGGCAGATCGAGATGTACGCCCGCCTCATCCACACCGTCGATCACGTCGAGGGGCGGCTGCGCGAGGGCTTCGATGCCCTCGACGCCTTCCTCGCCCACGCGTGGGCGGTGACCGTCACCGGTGCGCCCAAGGCGTGGGCGATGCAGTTCATCGAGGATCACGAGCGGTCGCCGCGGGCCTGGTACGGCGGCGCCGTCGGGCTCCTGGGCTTCGACGGCAACCTCAACACCGGACTGACCCTGCGGACGATCCGCGTCACCGACGGCCTGGCCTCGGTGCGCGCCGGCGCGACGCTGCTCTACGACTCCGACCCCGACGCCGAGGAGGCGGAGACCGAGCTGAAGGCCTCGGCGTTCCTCGACGTCATCCGGCGCTCGTCGGGGACGCCGACTCGGGCCGTCGCGGCGACGCCGCGCACGGGGGCCGGACGGCGTGTCCTGCTCGTCGACCATCAGGACTCGTTCGTGCACACCCTCGCCAACTACCTGCGTCAGACGGGCGCGGACGTCGTCACGCTCCGCAGCGGCTTCCCCGCCGACGCGTTCGACGACGTGAAGCCGCACCTCGCGGTCCTCTCCCCGGGACCTGGCGCGCCGCGCGACTTCGACGTCGCTGGCACGCTCGAGGCGCTCGTGCGCCGGCGAATTCCCACCTTCGGGGTCTGCCTCGGCCTGCAGGGTATGGTCGAGTACCTCGGCGGGACGCTCGGCGTGCTCGACCCCCCGGTTCACGGCAAGGCCTCGCGCATCCGCGTCCTCGGCGGTCGTCTCTTCGCGGGGCTGCCGGCCGAGTTCACGGCCGGCCGCTATCACTCCCTGTTCGCAATCCGCGACCGTCTCCCCGCCGACCTCGAGGTGACGGCCGAGAGCGAGGACGGCGTGGTCATGGCCGTCGAGCACCGGACGCGGCCGCTGGCGGCCGTACAGTTCCACCCCGAGTCGATCATGACGCTCGGCGACGACGTGGGTCAGCGACTCCTCGCCAACGTGATGAGCCTGCTCGCCACGCCGTGACTCGTGTATGGTCGTGCCCGATCAGGAGGTCGACATGACCCTCGTCAGGATGCTCGTCGTGGTGGGCTGGAGTCTGACCCTGATGCTCGTCGCCGTTCCGAGCCAGGCCGCCGACTACCCCGGGCCGGTGGAGGGCAGCTGGGTGGTCCGCGATTTTCGCTTCCACACCGGGGAGGTCCTGCCCGAGCTGCGCCTGCACTACACGACGGTGGGCGCGCCGACCGGCGAGCCGGTGCTCGTCCTGCACGGCACCACCGGCTCCGGCACGGGCATGCTCACCCCCGCGTTCGCGGGCGAGCTCTTCGGGCCCGGCCAGCCGCTGGACGCCACCCGCTACTACGTGATCCTGCCGGACGCGATCGGCACCGGGAAGTCCTCCAAGCCTTCCGACGGGCTCCGGACCGCCTTCCCGAAGTACAACTACGACGACATGGTGCGCGCCCACCACCGGCTGCTCACCGAGCACCTGGGCGTTCGTCGCCTGCGGCTGGTGCTCGGCAACTCGATGGGCGGGATGCACACGTGGCTGTGGGCCCAGGCGTATCCCGACTTCATGGACGTCGCGGTGCCGATGGCGTCGCTGCCGACGGAGATGTCGGGGCGCAACTGGATCCTGCGCCGCCTCATCATCGACTCGATCCGCAATGACCCCGAGTGGATGAACGGCCAGTACACCAAGCAGCCCCGCAGCGCGCAGTTCGCCTCGGTCTTCTACGGCCTCGCCACGAACGGCGGGAACCAGCGGCTCCAGAAGACGGCGCCGACGCGCGCGAAGGCCGACGCGCTGCTCGAGCAGCGCCTGAAGGCGCCCTTCCGCGGCGACGCCAACGACCACCTGTACCAGTGGGAGGCCTCCCGCGACTACGACGCCTCGCCGGGACTGGAGCGCATCCAGGCCACGCTGCTGGCGATCAACGCGGCGGACGACGAGCGCAATCCACCGGAGCTGGGGCTGCTCGACCGCGAGATCAAGCGGGTGAGGAACGGCCGGGTGCTGCTGATCCCCGCGAGCGAGGATACCCTCGGCCACGGCACCACGGGGCAGGCGCGGTTCTGGAAGCAGCACCTCGCCGACCTGCTGCAGAGCGCGCCGCGCCGGACCAAGTAGCGCCATGCCCGACGCCACGGCGCGCGTGGAGCCCGTCGTCCCGCCCTATCCGGCCGAGCTCCAGGCGGTGTTCGACGCGATCATGCCGCCCGGCGTGCCGCCCCTCGCGTTGTTCACGACGCTCGCCCGCGTGCCACGGATCTGGGACCGCTTCCGGGCGGGCAGCCTGCTCGACCGCGGTCCGGTCTCGCTCCGGCACCGCGAGATCGTCATCGATCGCACGTGCGCGCGGTGCGGCTGCGCCTACGAGTGGGGCGTGCACGTCGCCTTCTTCGGCCCACGCGCGGCCATGACGCCCGAGCAGGTCCGCGCGACGGTGCACGGCGATGCCGAGGACACGGTGTGGAGCGCCGACGAGCGGCTGCTCGTCCGCCTGGTCGACGAGCTGCACGACACGGCCGCCATCTCGGCCGAGCTCTGGACCGCGCTGGCCGCGACCTTCAGCGTCGAGCAGATCCTCGAGCTGATCGCGCTGGTCGGCTTCTACCACTCGGTCTCGTTCTTCGCGAACGGGCTGCGGCTGCCCCTCGAGCCCTACGGCACCCCGCTCCCTCACCCCTGAGCCCCGCACCCCGTCCGGTTTGACACGGGCGTAGGGCGGTTCCTACACTACCGGCACTGGCCGACTCGGGGGCCCAGCATCGCCACACCGTACCGGGAGGACGCATGCACTACGATCGCATCTCCGCCGACTGCCACCTCGACCTGTGCTGGCTGCCACCCGATCTCTTCACGAGCCGTGCGTCCGCCGCCCTGCGCGATCGCATGCCCTATGTCACCGAGAGCCCGAAGGGCCCGATGTGGGTGACGAAGAAGGGCGGCACCTTCGGCCTCGCCAACGGCATGGGCTCGGCGGGCCGTGAGTACGTGCCCGGCCAGATCCACCGTTCCGACCGGATGGCTTCGACCGGCCTCTACGAGGACGGCAAGAAGGGCATCCGGCGCCTGAGCGAGCCCGAGCTGCGGCTGAAGGACCAGGACCGCGACGGCGTCCAGGCCGAGGTGCTGTACGGCATCCTCGGCTCCAGCACGCGCATGGGTGACCCCGAGGCCTCCGTCGAGATGATCCGCATCTACAACGACTGGCTCGCCGACTTCTGCGACACCCACCCGGAGCGCTTCGCCGGGCTCGCCTGCATTCCCAGCGCGCCGATCGACGCCGCGGTGGCCGAGGTCAAGCGCGTGGTGAAGCGGGGCGCCGTGCGGGGCGTCGACGTGGCGAACACGCTCGACATGCCGCCGCTCTACGACCCGTACTGGAACCCGCTGTGGGACGCCGTCGACGACTCCGGCCTGCCGCTCCACTTCCACACCGTGGGCGGCCGCATGCCCGACGCCATCCGCAAGACGCTCTGGGGCAGCGCCTGGGGCGAGAAGGTCGAGGGCACCATCGACTTTCGGGTGGCGCGGGCCGGCTTCGCCGTGCACATCAGCGGCTTCCAGATCTACATGTCGACGATCCTCATGTCGCTGATCTACGGCGGCGTGCTCGAGCGGCATCCGCGGATGCGCGTGGTCATCGGCGAGGGCGGCATTGGCTGGATCCCCTACATCCTCGACCACATGGACCTCGAGTGGGAGGACCAGTTCAAGGACCTCGGCCTGTCCATGAAGCCGAGCGACTACTGGCGGCGCCAGTGCCGAGCCACCTATCAGTCTGACCGCATCGGCATCAAGATGCTCGACGAGCTGGGCGAGGACAACGTCATGTGGGGCTCGGACTTCCCGCATCCCGACGGCGTCTGGCCCGACTCCACCGAGGTCATCGAACGCGAGCTGGGACACCTGCCCGCGGCCACGCGGCGCAAGGTCGTCTGCGAGAACGCCGGCAAGCTCTACGGCCTCATCCCGGGGTGAGCTTCGGTGGTGCCGAGCCCGGAGCTGCTGTGGTTGAGGCGCGCCTGCATGGCTCGCCTCAACCACAGCAGCTCCGGGCTCGGCACCACCGAAGCCCACCACGCTGGCGACTGGGCAACGGCGACACAGGCATCGAAGACCTGACGCGACGACCTCCCTCGAGTTGCTCCCCATCCCGATGAGCCCTGAGATCCGGCTGCGGCGCAGTGTGTTGTTCATGCCGGCGGTCAATGCGCGGGCGTTGGAGAAGGCGCGGGGGTTGGCGGCGGATGCGGTTGTGTTCGATCTCGAGGATGCGGTGGCGCCGGAGGCCAAGGCCGAGGCGCGGCGGAGGGCGGTCGGCGCCGCCAGCGGTGGAGGTTATGCGCCGCGGGAGGTCGTCATTCGTGTCAATGCGCTCGACACGCCCTGGGGCCGGGACGACCTCGCGGCCGTCGCCGTGTCGGGTGCTGACGCGATCCTCCTGCCGAAGGTCGAGAGCGGCGCCGCCGTGCACGAGGTGCTGGGCGCCCTCGACGCCGCCGGCGCGCCGGGCGGCCTCGCGCTGTGGTGCATGCTCGAGACGCCGCGCGGCGTGCTCAGCGCCGAGGTGATCGCCGCCGCGAGCCCGCGCGTGGCCGCCCTCGTGATGGGCACCTCGGATCTCACCAAGGATCTCCGCGCCCGCCACACGCCCGACCGCCTGCCGCTGGTGACGAGCCTCGGGCTCTGCGTGCTCGCCGCCCGCGCTCACGGCCTCGCCGCCCTGGACGGCGTCCATCTCGACCTCGACGACGAGGCGGGCTTTCTCTTCGCCTGCCGGCAAGCGGCGGCCATGGGATTCGACGGCAAGACGCTGATCCATCCCAAGACCATCGCCGGGGCCAACGACGCCTTCTCGCCGTCGCCCGACGAGGTCGCCCGCGCCCAGCGCATCATCGACGCCCACGCCGACGCCGTCGCGCGCGGCCAGGGCGTGGTGGTCGTCGACGGCCGCCTGGTGGAGAACCTCCACGTGGACGATGCGCGCCGCGTGACGGCCCTGGCCACCGCGATCGGATTGCGCAAGACCGGCAGCTGACGCAAGATCGCCCCCGTGCTCACGCCGGCACCCCTCGGGGGTGGCACGGTCCGCTGAACGCGGCTGCCGACGATGCACGGCCTGCGCAAGCAGGTCGAGGCCGGCGGCCTTCTCGTCTAGCCGCCGACCCCGCCGATCTCTACCGCCGCGGCGCCCTCTACGTGGACCGGATCCTCAAGGGCGCAGCGCCGGGCGAGCTCCCCACGCTCGGCCTCACCATCCCCGCCTCGCTGTCGCAGCGGGCCACCGAGCTCATCCGCTGACCCTCACTCGGCGAGCCACACCGTGTCCAGCTGCTGGTTCAGGTAGTGCGACGGGGTCACGGTGAATCCACGCACCTTCGCGCTGTGGGGGACGATGCGGTGCCACTGCAGCGTGTAGAAGTAGTGCACCTCTTCGTCGAGCAGCCGCCGCTCGAGTGTGCGGAGGTGGCGGCGGCGCTCCTCGGGGTCGGTGGCCCGTGACTGCCGCATGAAGAGGTCGTCGAGGACGGGGTCCTTGTAGCGGCTGTAGTTGTTGTCGGAGATCCCGACCGACTGGAACTTCTGCAGGTCGATGTCGGGCTCGATGACGAAGCTGCACTGCGCGTCGCTGGCCACGTCGAAGTCACCGCGCCGGAGCATCGACACGTGGGCCGAGGCCTCGATCGTCTCCATCTTGACGTTCAGCCCGATCTGGCGCCACTGGTCGATGAGCCAGATCGCCACCGGCTCGTAGGGCTGGGGCACGCCGCGGTTCTTGAACGTGAAGGTGAAGCCGTCGGGCACGCCGGCCTCGCGGAGCAGCCGCTTCGCCTCCGCCCGGCTGGCCGCGATGTCGCGCCCGTATCCGGCCAGCTTCTCCAGCTCGGCCGGCGGCGTCGCCCACGGCGTGCCGGGCACCTGGATCCCGCCGACCTCCTTCACGACCGCGATCCGCGAGAGCGTCTTCGACGCCTCCCAGCGATCGGCCGCGAGCGTCAGCGCCCGGCGCACGCGCTTGTCGTCGAAGGGCTTCCGCTCGTGGTTCATCGTCACGAGCTGCACGCAGTTCCAGGGGCTCTCCTGCACGGTGATCTTCGGGCCGAGCGCGGCGACGAGGTTGTCGCGGTCGGCGGGGCTGAAGCCCCGGAACTGGATGTGGGCGCGCTCCCCGCGGATCGCCGCGACCTGGGCCGACGACGACCCGATGAAGAGCGCGCGGAAGCCGTCGAGGTAGGGCTTGCCCTTGTCCCAGTAGTCGGGGTTCTTCTTAGCGACCCAGTGCGAGCCCTTCACGTGCTCGACGAACTTGAAGGGCCCCGTGCCCATCACGTTCGTCTCGTACCAGCGCATGTCCTTGGCCAGGATGTCGGCCTTGAGGATCCAGTTGTAGGGCGACGACACGCTGGTCAGGAACGAGGCCTCGGGCCACTTCAGGCGGAAGCGTACGGTCGACGGGTCGGGGGCCTCGACGACCTCGACCGCCTGATAGCTTCCCTTGCGCATCGAGATCACACCCGAGGGCGGGAAGATGATCTTGTCGTAGCTGGCCTTGACGTCGCGCGACGTCATGAGGCTGCCGTCGTGGAACTTCACCCCCTGGCGCAGCTTGAACGTGTAGGTCATCCCGTCCGGCGTGACCGTCCACGACTCGGCCAGGTCGGGCACCGGCTTGGTGCCGGTCTTGTCGAAGGGATCGATACGGAGCAGCGTGTTGTAGCTCGGCGCGAGCGGGTGGAGCATCCCGAACGTTCCCTCACGGTGCCCGTCGTAGGAGGGTGGCTCGGACGGAACGAGGAAGATCAGCTCCCCACCGTGGCGTGGCTTGTCCTGCGCGAGAGCGGGGGTCGCAACCAGCACGCCGAGGAGCACGAAGAAGATCCGCAGCATCATGAGCGGCCTCCTGATCGTTGGGCTGAGCGGACGGGTCGGTTGTCGTTGGGCGGCAGCGTAAACCGGATCGCGACCGCGGTACAGCGGGGGTCGTGGCGCGCCGCGGCTTGCGTGTCGGGGAACTTGGGGGGCCCGTTCGAGGCCCCCCATCTCAACTAGAGCAGGTCGCGGAGGAGCCAGACCCCCAGACCGAGGCTCGCCGCGCCGGCTGCGAGCCGCAGCCCCAGGTGGAGCGCGTCGGAGTGCCGGGCGGTCAGGACGAAGGGCAGGCCGATGAGCCCGCTCAGCACCAGCATCCCGGCGGTGGAGCCGGCGCCGAAGACGACGATGTAGAGCACCCCGCTCCACGGCGAGGAGACCGACGACACGACGAGGAGCGTCAGGCCCGCGCTGCCGGCCAGGCCGTGCATGAGGCCGACGAGGAACGGTCGTGTCCCGAGCCGCAGCAGGTGGTCGTGCGCGTGGTCGTGGGGGTGCACGTGCACGCCCCGGAGCGCCTGCACCACGACCTGGCCGCCGAGTCCCACGAGCATGACGCCGACCAGACGCTCCAGCGTCTCCGCCACGGCCGGTGAAATGGTGAGCCGCAGCGCCATCGTGACGGCGGCGCCGGCGAGCAGCGCCAGCGTGTGGCCGAACCCCCAGAAGCTGCCGAGCAGCGCCGAGCGCACGACGCTGCGGTGACGGCTGGCGAGCGTGCACACCGCGGCGAGATGGTCGGCGTCCGTCGCGTGCCGGAGCCCCAGCAGGAAGCCGAGGCCGAGGACCGGGGCCAGCGAGCCGTGGACGTCCACCGGGCGCCTCAGGACGCCGCGCCGCCGGGAAGGACGGCGTGGAGCGCGCGGATCGTCATGGCCACGCCGACGAGCGTGATCAGCGCGGCCGACGTCAGCGGCAGCCAGCGCGTGACGATACGACCCTCGCCCGAGGCGGCCAGTAGGATTCGCCGCGCGTGGATCACCAGCAGGCCGGTGGCGATCAGCACGGCGGCCAGCCCTGCGCTGAACGCGACGATGAGCACGAGCCCGAAACCGATGCGGCCGAGCGACACGGCGCCGAGCAGGACGACGAGCGCCGCCGGGCACGGCACGATGCCTCCCGTCACCCCGAGCGTGAACAGCTGCTTGAGCGAGACGGCGGGGTCGTGGTGGTGGTGACCGTGGGCGTGGTCGTGACCATGCTCGTGGCCGTGGTGATGGTGCACGCGATCGTGGTCGTGGTGGTCGTGGCCGTGCGCGTGCTCGCCCCGCGAGCGCTGGCCCAGGAGATAGAGGCCGAGGCCGGCGATCGTCACCCCGGTCGCAACGGCGAGCCAGGGGTAGATCCGTTCGGGGACGACGTAGCGCGAGGCGTAGAGGGTCGCTGCCCCCAGCGCGTAGACGGCCGCGGTGTGCGACGCGGTCACGACGACGCCGAGGACGACGGCGTGCCACGCGGTGCCGCGCGAGCCCACGAGGTAGGCGGCGACCATCGTCTTGCCGTGTCCGGGCTCGAGCGCGTGGAGCGCGCCGAGGCCGGCCGCGACGACGAGCGCGAGCAGGATCACGCCGACGCCCCCGGACGTCGCCTGGAGCAGCCGCGGCAAGCCCACGTCGCCGGCGGCCTGGCGGTTGGGCCGAAGCGCCTGGTCGCCGGCGGTCGGCGCGGTCGGCGCGCTCGGCACGTCCGCCACCACGATGCCGTCGCGCGTGAACAGCGCGTGCGCGGCGGTGTCTTGGGGTGGGCTGTCGAGCAGGTCGGCCGGGTAGTCGGCGAGGGCCTGGCTCCGGTCCTGCTCCGGCACGGAGCTCACCACGAGCGTCACGCCCGGGCCGGCCGTGAGGATGACCTCCTTCCAGCCCGCGCGGTCGGCGTAGTTCTCGTCGCGGTACGACAGTGCCGCAGTGCCGCGCGGCGGCGGCAGCGTCGCGCGATAGCGGGCGCCGAGCTTCAGCGTGGGCAGTCCCCCGGCCCCGGGCGGGAAGAGGATCTCGACGGCGTGCCGCTCGAGCGTCAGGGCCTGCCCGCCGACCTCGAGCCGCAGCCCCGCCCGCAGCGCGTCGGCCTTGCGCGCGGCGTAGGCCAACGCGCCCGGGTGCGCGGGGTCGGCGACGACGCCCTGGGCCTGGAGCTCCTGGAACGTCGGGATCTCCGCGAGATCGACGACGTAGCGGAGCTCGACGCTGCGCTCGTCGAGGTGGATCGCCGTGTACCGGCTGACGCTGAAGTTGCCCAGCGGGTGGGCGGCGACGGGCCCCGCCAGGAGCGCCGCGGCGCCCAGCGCCACGAGGACGGCGGCGAGCCGCCGCACGGCGCTACCGCCTCGCCCTCGCCGCCGGCGCGTCGAGCGACGCCAGCGTGCGGGTCGCGACCTCGGCGTGCAACAGATGAAAGTGCGGGTTCAGCTTGAGCGCGCGCGCCAGATAGGCTCGCGCTCGCGCGGCGTCACCCCGGGCGTGCGCGATCATCCCGGCGTGGAACAGCAGCTTCGCGTCCTGGGTGCCGAGCCGCAGCGCCTGGTCCATCGCCGCCTGCGCCTCGGCGGGCCGGCCGTTCTTGAACAGCGTCCACGCCAGCAAGTCGTGCGCGTAGACGTCCTGGCGCACCGTCAGCTCGCGCCGGGCGAGCTCGAGTGCCACGTCGAGCTTCACGTCGTGATCGGCGTAGAAGTAGGCGAGCTCGCGGCCGTAGAGCGTCTGGTTGATGGCGCTCAGCCGGCCGATGTACTCCACGAGGTCGTACTGCTTGCGGGCCTCGGCCGGGCGGCCGGTCTTTGTATAGACGTCGCCGAGCGCCGCCGCGTACTCCGGCAGCGGCACGACCTCGAGGGCCTTCGTGTAGAGCGTCACGGCCTCGTCATACTTGCGCCGGGCGGCGCGCACGTGCGCCAGCCCCGCCAGCGCCCGGTGGTAGCCGCGATGCGCGCCGAGCGACTCGGTGAACGCCTTCTCGGCCCGGTCGAGCCGACCCACGGCCGCGTGCTCGGCCCCGAGCTGCCACAGGGTCCAGGCCAGGCTCTCGCCTGGGGCACCCGCGGCCCGGCCGTCGGCGACTGCGCGCTCGAGGTCGGCGATGGCGCCGGCGGCGTCGCCCCGCAGGCTCTTGAGCCCGGCCAGCCGCGCGTAGCCGTACAGGTCCGGTCCGGTCTCGATCATGCGGCGGTACGCGACCTCCGCCTCGGCGTACTTGCCGACCTCGAGCAGCGCATCGCCGAGGACGCCGTGCGCGTGGCTGTCCGTGTCGTCGAGGGTGATGGCCCGCCGCGCCTGGTCGGCGGCCTGCTCGAAGTCGTGCAGCGAGTAGCGCACGTAGGCGAGATGACGCCAGGCGCCCGCGGTGTCGGGGGCGAGCTCGAGCGAGCGGCGAATCGCCCCCTCGGCCCGGTCGAAGTAGGCGACGTCACCGCTCTCTCGCGCCTTCCGGATGTAGGCGTCCCCGAGCCCGTGGAAGGCCCGCGCGTCCCGGGGGTTCCGCCGGACGATGCTCTGGTAGTACGCGATGTGGTTGTCCGCGGTGGACGCGCGCTGGGCCGCGGCTGGCATGGGAGCCAGCGCGGCCACGAGCGCGAGGAGCCCCAGGGCCCCGAGTCTCATCGGAACAGCGGCTCGTTCGGCCCGCCCTGCAGCGGCGCCGCCGGGGACCGGCCCGGGTTCGGCACGGGAAGGAACGGGAAGATCGTCGCGACGTTGTTGCCGGGCGCGACGTTGGGCGTGCCGACGCGGACGCGGTTCACGTTGACGCCGTCGCCAAGACACGGCACCGGCCCCAGCAGGACGCCGGCCACCACCCGCAGGGCGATGTCGGTCACGTCGTCGTTGGGGCGACGGCCGTTGGGGAAGCCGGCGGCGTCGGGGATCGAGGCCGGATTGAACGTCGACACGCACCCGAACGTCGCGTCGGCGGCGCTCGACAGCACGGTGAGGCGCTTCTGCTTCGCCGCCGCGGTGGCCGGGATGTCCAGGTTCACGCGGAGCAGGTCGGAGAAGATGCCGGGCGGCCCGGTGAAGACCGGCGGGAAGTACGAGCCCAGCACGGTCACCAGGTCCTCGCGATCCGTGGTCGGGAATGAGGTGCCGAACAGCGCGTTGATGATGCCGGCCAGCCGGGGGGTGCGGTAGAAGTCGATGAACTGCGACTCGCGCCGCGGATCCTGGCTGTTCCAGCGGTCCTTCGAGCCCGTGCCGATGATCAGCTCGTTCACGAGGGGATTGGCCAGGCGCGCCACCTGCACGAACGAGCCGGCGTTGATCTCGCGGCCGTCGCCGAGCAGCGTGCTCGTTCGCGGCCGGCTGGTCGAGGCGTACATGCCGACCGTCGACGTGCCCAGCAGGGTCTTCGGGATCTCGATGGCGATCGTGGTGACGTTGACGCCCTCGAAGCCGTCGTCGATGCCGAAGGCGTTCTTGGTGTCGTTCTGGTCTTCGGCCAGCGTGAGGATCGGCGTACGCCGGAAGTTCAGCGTGTCGAAGGTCGACCCGAGGTCGATGTAGAACGTCTCCTCGCGCTGCCCGACGAAGACGCGGACGCCCTGCCCCAGGTCGTACACACCCTGGGCGGCCAGCGCCGGATAGTTCGGCATCGTCATGGGCCCGACGTTGGACGGCACGGCCACGAGCTTGCGGCCGTCCGCGGAGGTGCTCCGCGTGCCCATCGCCCGCTCGACGCCGGCGCTCACGCGCCGGCTGCCGGTCGCCGACACGCTGTAGGTCTGGCGCAGGCCGAGGCCCTCGGAGCCGGGGCCGTCGAGCGCGGTCACGGGCGGCAGCGGCGTCCCGCCCGCGTAGGCCACGGGGATGTCCTTGAAGTTCAGGCCGCCGGCCGCCGAGTTGTCGCGGATCTCGGTCTTGAACCGGAAGTCGATGCGGACATCGTCGGCGTCACCGTCCTGGTCCAGGTCGAGGTGGAACGAGTAGCGCACCTTGTCGTCGAGGTTGAAGAAGTTCGGCCCCGAGCCAGGGACCTGCTGCGGGATCACGTTCATGATGAAGACGGCCTTCGAGTCGTTCTCCCAACTGCGAAACGCGTACACATCGGTGAGATCGGCGGTGGGGTCGAGCGCGATCAGGGGCGCCTCGCGATGGCTCGCGGCCCTCGCCCCCGGCGCCAGCCCGACGGTCATCACGGTGACGAGGAGCACGGCCATACCGCGGAACAACGGGCGTCTGCTCATGGTGAGGCCTCCTCTTCAGGAGGAAAGCGCTCAGGGCTTCCCGTCCTGCGCTCGCTATTACGCGCAGACGGGCACCGCCGGATCTCTCGGTCGTATCAGAGGCCGCCGGCGTTGGTCAGACCGGTTGGATCGGACGCGCGATCAACGAGCGCTGATCGCGGAGGGGATGATCGCGGAGGGCGCATCAGTCGCGGCGGCAGGTACCCAGATCGAGGGGCGCCCCGGCGTAGCCGGGGCGCCCCGAGCCACCCGGGGGGCATGGGGGGCCCGTTCGAGGCCCCCCAACTAGTCAGGCACGCGCGTGGACTGCCAGGCGATCATCCGCCAGGCGTTGCCGGCCTTGGCGTAGACGGCCAGGTAGCGGACGGTGAAGCGCTGCTCCTTGCCCGCGTTCTCCACGTGCATCTCCGAGACCCCGTTGACCACGCCGACGGCGCCGTGCACGCGCACCTTGCGCTCGCGGGGCGCGATGCCGCGGTAGTGCGGCTTGCCGGCCTTGAGGTTGCCGACGTGCTCGGCCTTGCTCTCGAGGCGCGCGGTGGAGTGCACGTAGGTCAGGTCGTCGGCGAGGGCGGCCTCCAGCCCCGGCCAGTCCCCCTTGCGCATGGCCTCGAAGCGGCGGTCGTCGGCGGCGAGGACTTCGGCGTCCAGCTGATCAGGCATGGTCGGCGATCTCCCGGATCTTGCGGAATGTCATGACGCGCCGGCGGTTGCCCTCCGGCATCTTCTTGATGTCCTCGTCGGTGAGCGCCACGGTGTTGCCGTACGCCTCGTAGACGGGGATCTCGTGGTCGGCGAGCGGCGGCCGCGCGCGCTTGCGGGCCATGGCCGCGGCGACGTAGGGCGCCAGCGCCTCGCGCTTCGCCCGCTCGCGCTCGGCCTCGCGCTCGTGGAACTCCGGCATCACCTCGGCCGCGAACAGCTCCAGCGCCTCGCAGATGTGGTCGTGCCGGTTCTTGCCGCCCTGCTGGATGAAGATGGTCTGGTCGACGCCGGCCTCCTGGAACACGCGGAGGGTGCCGCGCAGGTCGTCGGGCGTGCCGATGCAGCCCACGCCGCCGCCGAGGACCTCGGTCCCCAGCTGCTCGCGCACCTTGAGGAAGGCGTTCCAGATGTTGGTGCGCCCCGGCTGGTGCTTGCCGAAGACGTAGTGATGCGCCAGCGCGAACTGGAAGAACCGGAAGCCGTCGGCGCCGCGCCGCTGGGCCTCGGCGGCGTCGCGGTGGCAGGAGAAGCCGGTCACCATGGCGATGTTGGGGTTCACCGTGTGGCCGATCGGGACGCACTCGCGCTTGAAGGTCTCGTAGTAGTCGTCCACCCACTGCTTGGCCTCGACGGGATCGATGAACGCGAAGGTGAGCGCGCCGATGCCCAGCTGGGCGGCCAGGTGGATCGTCTCCCGGTTCGAGCACGCGACCCAGATGGGCGGGTGCGGCTTCTGCACCGGCTTGGGCACCACGTTGCGGGCGGGCATCGAGAAGTACTGGCCGTGGAAGCCGGGGTACGGCTCCATCGCCATCATGTCCGCGACCTGCTCGACCGTCTCCCGCCACATCGCCCGCCGCTCGGCCGGCGTGACGCCGTAACCCTCCAGCTCGGCGCGCGACGCCGACTCGCCGGTGCCCCAGTCGACGCGGCCGCGGGAGACGAGGTCGAGCGTGGCGAGGCGCTCGGCGATGCGGGCCGGCTGGTTGTAGCCGGGCGGCATCAGCACGATGCCGTGGCCCAGCCGGATACGCCGGGTGCGCTGGGAGCACGCGGCCAGGAAGACCTCGGGCGCCGACGAGTGCGAGTACTCCTCGAGGAAGTGGTGCTCGACCTCCCACGCGTAGTCGATGCCGAGGCGGTCGGCCAGCTCCACTTGGTCGAGCGCGTCCTGGAAGAGCTGCAGCTCGGCGCCCTCGTCCCACGGGCGCGGCAGCTGGTGCTCGTAGAAGACGCCGAACTTCATGCCGGCCGGCGACGACGCGCGTCGAAGTCGGCGGCGACCTGCTCGTCCTTGGCCAGGAGCCCCTCGGCGTCGACGTCGGCGTAACTCATCACGCCCATGTCGGCGTAGGCCTTGCGGATGCGCGGCCCCCACAGGCCGATATCCTTGATGGTCGGCACGATGCGCGTGAAGAGGCGGGTGCGGAACAGCTTCATGCGCTCGGAGGCCTGCACCATCCGCACGCACTCGTCGACCGGCAGCCCCAGCGTCTCCCACACCTCGACCGACAGGAACCGGTCGCGCATGAGGTAGCACGCCTCGACCGCGAACTCCTCGCGCTCGTCGCGCTCGGCGTCGCTGAGCTGCGGGTAGTAGTCACGCAGCGCGATCCGGCCGAACGCCACGTGGCGCGCCTCGTCCTCCATGACGTAGGCGTTGACGGCGGCCGCGAGCGGGTTCTTCGCGTGGTCGCGGATCGACGCGAAGGCGGCCAGGGCCAGCCCCTCGATCAGCACCTGCATGCCGAGATAGGTGATGTCCCAGCGGGCGTCGGAGAGCACCTGGTCGAGCAGGGTCTTGAGCGTCGGCGTGATCGGGTAGGCCAGCTCGAACTTGTCGTGCAGGAGCCGCGCGTACACCTCGACGTGGCGCGCCTCGTCCATGACCTGCGTGGCCGCGTAGAACTTCGCGTCGACGCTAGGGACCTGCTGCACGATCTTGGCGGCGCACAGCAGCGCCCCCTGCTCGCCGTGCATGAACTGCGAGAGCTGCTGGGCCTGCAGGTGCCGGCGGAGGTTCGCCCGCTCCACCGGCGTCAGCTTGTTCCAGATGTCGGAGCCGAAGATCGAGATCTGCTCGTCGGGCAGCTCCTGGGGATTCTCGGGATCGAGGTCGAGTGACCAGTCGATCCGGGTGTTGCCGTTCCACTGCCGCTCCTTGCCCTTCTCGTAGAGATTCAGCAGCGAGGCACGACCGTCCTCGTACTCCCAGCGCAGGAGCGAGTCGAAGCGGCTCGGGACGATCCACTCGTTCGGGTCGACCGGGATCGCGTAGCGCTGCTGCGTGGTCATGGGCGCGGCCTCCTGCGGGCGCGGCAGTCGAGTCGTGGTGACGCGAGGGACGTGGTGAGAATACCACGGCGGTCTTGGTCCGGCTCCCGGCGGTCCGCTATCATGGCCCAAGATGGCCAACCGCTGGATCGTCCTAGCGCTGGTCTTCCTCACGCGGACGTCGATGGGCTTCCAGTTCCAGTCGGTCGCGTCCGTCGCGCCGCTCATGATCGCCGATCTCGGGCTCAGCTACGCGCAGCTCGGCACGCTCCTCGGCCTCTACATGCTACCCGGCGCCTTCTTCGCCCTCCCCGGCGGCGTCATCGGCCGACGCCTGGGCGAGCGGCGCGTCGTCGTGGCCGGGCTCGCCCTGATGGTGGCGGGCGGCGTGCTGACCGCGGCTGCCGGCGGCTTCGGCATGGCGGTGACCGGCCGGCTGATCAGCGGCGTGGGCGCCGTCGTGATGAACATCCTGCTCGCGAGGATCGTCTCCGACTGGTTCGCCGACCGCGAGCTGTCCACGGCGATGGCCGTCATGCTGACCTCGTGGCCGGTCGGCCTCGGCCTCGCGGCCGCGACCCTGGGGGGCGTCGCCGCCGCCACCTCGTGGCGCACCGCCGTCCTGGTCACCGCCGCGGCGGCGGGTCTCGGCCTGCTGCTGATGCTGCTCTGCCGCGACGCCCCCGCCCCGACGGACAGCCCGCTCCAGGGGGCGCTGGGCGGACGCGCGCTCCGGCTGAGCATCAGCGCGGGCTTCGCGTGGGGCTGCTTCAACGCGAGCCTCGTGGCGATCGTGGCCTTCGGCCCGGGGCTGCTGATCGCGCGCGGCGCGACACTGGGCGACGCCGGCCGCATCGTGAGCGTGGCCATCTGGCTCACGATGATCTCGGTGCCGCTCGGGGGCATCCTGACCGATCGGTTCGGACGTCCGACGCTGCTCATCGTCAGCGGCAGCCTCGTCGCCGCCGGGACGATGCTGCTCATCCCCGTCCTCGGCCACGCCGCGCTCGCGTTCGGTCTCGTCGGCCTCGCCATCGGCGCGCCCCCCGGTGGCCTGATGGCGCTCCTGCCGAAGGCGCTGCCGGCCGAGCGGCTCACCACCGGGTTCGGTGTCTTCTACACGGTGTTCTACGTCATGATGGCGCTGACGCAGCCCGCCGCCGGCCTCGTGCGCGACGTCGCCGGCGACCCCGCCGCCCCCGTCGTCGTCGCCGCGGTGGTGATGGCCGCGACCGTGGTCGGCCTGGCGGTCTTCCGCCGCCTCGAGCGTGCGGAGCCGCCCGCGCGCGCTTGACACGTCCGTCGACCGGACGGTATAAGGCTCTCCTCTCCGTCCGGCTCAGGTACGACCCGTCACGGGAAAGGTGGGCATCATGCTCAGGAAGCTCATTGCCGCATTCTGCGTGATCACGGTCGCCGCGCTCGTCCCGAGCCAGTCCCGGGCCGCGTCGCTCGAGGAGATCAAGAAGCGCGGCTACATGGTCGTCGCGACCGAAGACAACTATCCTCCCTTCGAGTACATCCAGGACGGGCAACCCGCCGGGCTCGATCACGATCTCTACAAGCTGCTCAAGGAGTGGGCCGGCGCCGTGCAGGTCCGGCAAGAGATCCTGCCGTGGCAGGGGCTGCTGGCGGGTGTCGTCTCGGGGCAGTTCGACGTCGCCCTGTCGGCGGCGACGATCAGCGATCAGCGGGCCCAGCAGCTTTACTTCACGATGCCGATCGCTGAGGCGACGCACTACTACATGAAACGCAAGGGCGACACGCGCATCCAGGCGGTCAAGGACCTCTCGGGCCTGACCATCGGCACGCAGCAGGGCAGCTCGATCCACCAGCGGCTCCCGGAGGTCGAGGCGCTCCTGCAGAAGACGGGCGGCAAGCTCGGCCGGGTCTCGCTCTACGCCTCCTACCCCGAGGCCTATCAGGACCTGGCCAACGGACGCATCGACTACGTGCTCAACAGCGTCGTGGCCATCTCGGACGTCCTGCGCAAGCGCCCCAACGAGTTCGAGCTGGGGCAGGCCGTCGTCCCGATCGGCTATCACGCGTGGGCGGTGAAGCGCGGCAACAAGGAGCTGCGCGACTACATCAATCAGTTCTTCAACGAGCAGCGAAAGAACGGCAACCTCTACCGGCTGCAGGAGAAGTGGCTCGGCCGGGCGTTCCCGGACCTGCCCTGGGAAGCGAAGCTTCCCGGCAATCGTCCGATGCCGGAGTAGACGGCCACCGGGCAACGCATCCCGGCCGTCATGGCCTGGAGCTCGCTTCTTCCCGAGCTGGCCCGCGGCACCGCGACCACCCTCACGGTGTCGCTGGCTGGCATCGCGCTCGGGCTGGTGGCCGGTCTCGCGCTGGCGCTCATCCGCACCAGCCACATTCCCGTCGTCGCGTCGGCCGTCGCTGCCTACGTCAGCGTCGTCCGCGCGACACCGATGGTCACCCTGGCCCTCCTCGTTTTCTTCGGCCTTCCGGCCCTCGGCCTCGGCCTGTCTCCGTTGACGGCCGCCATCCTCATCATCGCCATCAACACGTCGGTCTTCCAGGCCGAGATCTGGCGGGCGTCGCTGCTGGACTTTCCCCGCGGCCAGCTGGACGCTGCTCACGCGGCCGGCATGACCCACGCGGTCGCCTTCCGGCGCATCGTGTTCCCGCAGGCGTGGAGGGCGAGCCTTCCGGCGCTCGTCAACGAGGCGACGCTCGTCATCAAGGGTAGTCCCGCCGTCGCTGTCATCGGCGTCGTCGACCTCACGCGGGTCGCGGTCCGTGCCACGACGCTGACCTACGAGCCCATGCGTCCCTTCCTCAGCGCGACCGTCATCTACGTCGCGGTCGTCATGGTCCTCATCCGCCTGCAGCGGTATACCGAGCGCCGCATCGTGGCGAAGTACGGCACGCTGTGATCGCCAACTTCGGCGTCGTCCTCGGCGAGTGGCGGTCACTGATGACGGGCCTGGTCAACACGATCTGGATCTGCGCGCTGTCGGGGCTCCTGTCGCTGCTCTTCGCGGTGCTCGTCGCGCAGCTGTTGGTGTCTCGTCGGCGGGCGGTCCGCCGCGTGACCCAGTCCGGCGTCGACGTCCTGCGGGCCATTCCCTTCCTGATGCTGCTGTTCTTGATCTACTACTGTCTACCGACCCTGGGTCTGAGGCTGTCGAGCTGGACGTGCGGGCTGTCGGCGCTGGTCGTCTACAACACGGCGTACTTCGCCGAGATCCTGCGCGGCGCCTGGGCCCACCTCCCGCGCGAGCAGGAGGAGGCCGGGCGCGCCCATGGCTACGCGGGCCTGCGGCTCTATCGGCGGATCATCCTGCCCCAGATCTTCATCGCGGCGGGGCCGGTGCTCGGCAACCAGATGATCACGCTCGTGAAGAACTCCGCGTTCCTGCTGGTCATCACCATCCCGGACCTCACGTTCATGGCCAACCAGGTCCAGGCCATTCACTTCATCCCCTTCGAGACGATGCTCGTGGCCGTCGCCCTCTACTGGACGATCTGCTCGACGATCGAGTGGGGCGTGCGACGGCTGGATCGCGTCGCGGTGGTCCGCGGTCATGAGTGAGGCGCGCGGGTCCGCCGCGCCGGTCGTGGAGGCGCGCGAGCTCGGCAAGTGCTTCGGCACGCTGCGCGTGCTGCGCGCGGTGAGCCTGCGGGTCGCCGCCGGGAGGACGCTCTGCGTCCTCGGCCCCAGCGGCTCCGGGAAGTCGACGCTGCTCCGTTGCCTCAACTTCCTGGAGCGACCGGACGAGGGGGCCGTCTTCCTGCGGGGCGAGCGGGTCGGGTTCGTCGGCCTCGGCGCCGGACGCGAGCGGCCCATGACCGACCGCGAGTTGGCGCGCATGCGCACCCGTTTCGGGATGGTGTTCCAGCAGTTCAACCTCTGGCCACACCTCACGGTCCTGGGCAATCTCGTCGAGAGTCCCATCCATGTCCAGCACCGCCCGCGGGAGCAGGCCGTGGCCGAGGCCGAGGCACTCCTGGACAAGATCGGGCTCCGCGACAAGCGCGACGCGTACCCGAGCCGGCTCTCGGGTGGCCAGAAGCAGCGGGTCGCGATCGCCCGGGCGCTCGCGATGAAGCCCGAGGTGCTCCTGTTCGACGAGCCCACCAGCTCGCTCGACCCCGAGCTCGTCGGCGAGGTGCTGGCAGTCATGCGCGATCTGGCCCGGGAGGGCCAGACGATGATCGTGGTGACACACGAGATCGGCTTCGCCCGCGAGGCCGCCGACGAGATCCTGTTCATCGACGAGGGCGCGGTGGTGGAAACGGCGCCGCCGGCTCGGTTCTTCGCGAGCCCGTCGACGGCGAGGGCGCGACAGTTCCTCCAACGGTACACCTGACATCAGGGCCTCGAGGCCCTGAGGAGATCACGATGACGACCGAGGCGACAATCGAGGTGCCGGCCCGCGCCGGCAAGGCCGTGAGTCTGCCCCAAGGATGGAGTGTGAAGCTGATCAACTCGCTCGGCAGCCAGGTCGTGGACACCTGGGCCTTCAACCGTCATGACCTCTCGGAGCACATGTCGATGGAGCACACCCGCGTGATGCTCGGGCGGGTCAATCCCCGACAGGGCGACGACCTCTTCTCCAACCGCCGGCGGCCCATCCTCCGAATGACCGAGGACACCTCGCCCGGAGTGCACGACACGCTGCGGGCGGCCTGTGACCCGGTCCGCTACTCGCTCCTCGGCTTCGCCCAGCACGCCAGCTGCGCCAACAACCTCGTGCATGCGCTCGCCGAGCTCGGGCTGCGGGCCCCCCACTCCCCCTGCCCGCTCAACATGTTCGAGAACTGCCCGGTCGGCGAGGGCGGAGCGCTGGTGGTGGTGCCACCGCCCGTGAAGGCCGGCGACTACGTCGTCCTGCGGGCCGAGATCGACGCCGTCGTCGTCTTCTCGTCCTGCCCGATGGACGTCTTCCCGACGAACGGCCCCGATTGCACCCCCAAGCCCATCGCCTATCACATGGTGCGACCCTAGCCCCATGCTCCTGATCCGCAACGCCGACGCGATCCTCACCCTCGACCCGGCCCGGCGCGTCCTCGCGCACCATTCGCTCGTCGTCGACGCCGGCGGTCGGATCGTCGAGCTCGGTCCCGCAGGCGCGATCGATGTCCGCCATCTCGACGCCTGCCGAGCGCATGGGCGCGTGCTCGAGGCTCGCGGCCGGCTCGTCGTGCCGGGCTACGTCAACACACACGTCCACACCTTCGAGCACCTGAGCCGCGGCCTCATCCCCGACGACCTCTCCACCTTCGCCTGGGCCGTCACTTATGCGCGGCCCTTCTATTCCGCGCTGACCGAGGAGGAGGCCTACGTCGGCGCCCGCCTCGCGTGCCTGGACATGCTCCGCAACGGCACCACGTGCTTCGTGGACGTCAACGTGCTCGTCTCGACGGGGCACCTGGACGCGGTGGCCCAGGCCGTCGCCGAGAGCGGCATGCGGGCCGTCCTCGGGCGCGGCGTCTTCGATCGCATGCCGAAGGAAATGGCGGACGCCATGGCTCCCGCGTTGCGCGAGCGCGTCCTGTTCCCGTCGGCCGACGCCGCGCTGCGCGAGGTGGGCACGCTGCTCGGCCGCTGGACGACCAGTGCGGAGGGTCGCGTGCGCGCCTGGGCCTCGGTCTATGGGCTGTTCCCGTACTGCTCCGACGAGCTGTTCGCCGGGCTGCGCGCCGTCGCCGAGCAGCACGGAGTCGGGATGGCCTTCCACATGGCCTCCTCGATCGAGGAGGCGCGAGCGGTGGAGTCTCGCACCGGCGTCTGGCCCATCACCCATCTCGACCGTCTCGGCGTGCTGGGGCCTCGCCTACTGCTGACCCACTGCACGGCCGTGACCGACGCCGAGGTGCAACTCCTCGCCGACCGGGGGACGCACGTGGCGTACTGCCCGGGGGCGGCGCTCCGACTCGCCAAGGGCACGACTCGGATCGGGAAGATCCCCGAGATGCTGGCGGCAGGCGTCAACGTCTCGCTCGGCGCCGACGGCGTATCATCGAGCGGGAGCTTTGACCACGCACGCCTGGCGGGCCTCGTCGCCGGGCTGTTCAAGGATGCCCGCATGGACCCTGCGCTGATCCCCGCCGAGACGGCGGTCGAGATGGCCACCCTGAACGGGGCCCGAGCCACGCTCTGGGACGACACCATCGGCTCGATCGAGGTCGGCAAGGCGGCGGACATGACGCTCTACGACCTCGAACGTCCGGAGTGGGTGCCGCGGCACGACCTCGTTCGCTGCCTCGTCTACGGTGCCGACGGCGGCAGCGTGCGGACCGTGCTTGTGAATGGGCGTGTCGTCTGGGACGACGGTCGGGCGTCGGGCATCGACATGGGCAAGACGCTGGAGGAGGCCGCCATCGCCGGCGAGCGGATCGCGCGGCGCATCGGCCTCGATCCGCGCCGGCGTTGGCCCGTCGTCTCGTGAGCGTTCGGCCCCGGCGTCGTCGCGCGGGATGAGATGAACGTCGCCCAGCACGTCGAGCGCGCGGCGGCGTGGTTCCCCGACCACCCGGCGATCCTCTTCGAGGGCCGCGCGCTGTCGTATCGGGAGCTGGACGCACGCGCGGGTCGGCTCGCCAACGCCCTGACGGCCCACGGCATCAGACGTGGGGACCGCATCGCGCTCTACCTGCCGAACATCCCCGACTTCGCGGTCTGTTACCTCGGCGCCCTCAAGGCGGGAGCGGTGGCCGTGTCGATCAACGCGATCTTCAAGTCGGCCGAGGTCGCGTACGTCGTGAACGACTCGGGGGCGCGTGTGCTCTTCACCGTCGGCGAGCTGCTGCCCAACGTCCCGCGCGCCGACTGCCCGGCGCTGGAGCGGGTCGTGGTGTGCGAGGGCGACGCGCAGGGACATCCCACCCTCGAGGCCTGGATCGCCGCCGCCGGGCCCGGCGGGCGGGCGCTGGACCTGGACCGCGACGAGCCGGCGGTGCTGCTGTACACCTCTGGCATCACCGGCGTTCCGAAGGGCGCCACCCTCACCCACGGCAACGTCGTCTTCAACGATTACGCGTGCGCTCATCACATGGGCGTACACCAGACCGACCGGCTGCTCCTCTTCCTGCCGCTGTTCCACGTCTTCGGACAGAACGCCATCATGAACGCCGCCTTCGCGGCGTGCGCCACGGTGGTCCTCCACCGCCGCTTCGTGCCCGACCGGGTGCTCGACTCGATCGCGCGAGAGCGGGCGACGATGTTCTTCGCGGTGCCGACCATCTTCATCAACCTGCTCAACCTGGACCTGGCGCGCTGGGACCTGACGTCGCTCCGCTACGACTTCTCGGCCGCGGCGACCATGCCCCAGGAGATCTCGCGTCGCTGGACCGAGCGGTTCGGTCGCCCCGTGTTCGAGGGCTACGGTCTCACCGAGTGCTCACCGTTCGCCTGCTACAACCACGACTTCCGTCACAAGTTCGGGAGCGTGGGCACCGCCGTCGAGAACGTGGAGCTCAAGATCCTCGACGAGGATGGGCACGAGCTCCCGCGGGGCGAGTGGGGAGAGATCTGCGTCCAGGGCCCCGGCGTCATGAAGGGCTACTGGAGGCGTCCCGACGACACCGCCGCCGCGATCCGGCAGGGCTGGCTGCGCTCGGGCGACATCGGCACGATGGACGACGAGGGCTACGTGTTCATCGTGGACCGCGTGAAGGACATGATCAACGTGTCCGGCTTCAAGGTGTGGCCGGCCGAGGTCGAGCAGGTCCTCTACCGCCACCCGGCCGTGCGCGAGGCTGCCATCTACGGGGTGAGCGACGCCGTGAAGGGCGAGGCGGTGCATGCCGCCATCGTCGTCCGTGAGGGCGCCGTCGTCACCCCCGACGAGATCGTGGCGTATTGCCGGGAGCGGATGGCCGTCTACAAGGCGCCGGCAGTGGTCGACCTCGTGGGCGAGCTCCCGAAGAGTGCGACCGGCAAGATCCTCAAGCGCGTGCTGCGAACCCGATGACCCCGGAGACCGAGCCATGACCGAGTCCCGTCCGTCGTTGCTTCCGACCTCCGTGGTGGGCAGCCACGGGCTGCCCGGGTGGGTCTGGCTCGCCCGCGAGGCGATGGAGGCCGGGCGCCTGGGCGCGATCGACGTGCGCGAGCTCACCGAGGACGCGACGCAACTCGCGCTGCTCGACCAGGAGCGCGCCGGCATCGACGTCCTGACCACCGGCGAGATGGGCCGCGTGCGCTTCATCATCGGCTTCTACGACCGGATCACCGGGATCCAAGCGCTCGATCCCCCGCGCCGGCTCGGCCAGCCGCTGTGGGACACCAACACGCCCTTCCAGGTCGTGGACAAGCTCGCGGCGCCGCAGGGGCTCGGCATCGTCGAGGAGTTCCGTGTCGCGCGGGCGCTCACAGCCAAGCCCCTCAAGGCCACCGTGCCCGGCCCCTACACGCTGCTCGTGCCCCTCAAGGTGGGCGGTCCCTACCGCGACAAGGACACGCTCCTCGCCGATCTGGTCGGCCTCGTCAACGCCGAGTGCCGAGCCCTCGTCGACGCCGGCGCCGACCTCATCCAGATCGACGAGCCGCACCACGGCATGTACGCTGGCAGCGTCCACGACGTCACCCGCGGCATCAACCAGGCCGTGGCCGGCGTGGAGGCGAAGATCGCCGTGCACGTGTGCTTCGGCAACCTCTACGGCCGCCCGTTCAGCGCGGTGCGCGACTACCGCAATCTCTTCCCCGTGGTCGGCGACCTCGCGGCCTCGCAGGTCGTCCTGGAGTTCGCCAACCGTGGCCTCGACGAGCCGGCGCGCTGGACGGACTGGCCGCGGCACCTCGAGCTCGGCGCCGGCGTGATCGACGTCAAGGCCTTCAGGGCGGAGACCACCGCGGAGGTCGCGGAGCGGATCCGCGCGCTCCTGCGCTGCGTCCCCGCCGAGCGGCTGTGGCTGAATCCCGATTGCGGCTTCTGGGAGACGCCGCGCTGGGTGGTCAAGCGCAAGCTCGCCGCCCTCGTGGAGGGCGCCCGCCTCGTCCGCCGCGAGCTGACCGGCTGAGCCTCGCCGGGCGACTACCGGCTGGGCCGGGGCGCCCGCGGGGCGTCGCGAATCACAATCGCTTCGCCAGGCGCGCGTCGCAGCTCAGGCAGTCGACCCACCCGTACGCCTGCCCGTCGTGGCCCTCGTCCACGCCGCCGTCGAGGTCGTCGCAGAGGCGGTGCTCCAGGTAGAAGGCATGCAGAGCGTCCAGTGGCGAGCCGCCGTGTGGAACCACGCTCATGACGCTACCACGCCCGTGTATTCGAGCGCGACCGCATTACCAGGCTCTCGTGACTCCCGACTGGCACCTGCTCCACCATCCCGGCATGGACCACCGCCGGTTCCTACTGACCTCGGTGGCCGGGGCACTCGCCGCACCGCTGGGTGCCCAGGCGCAGCAAGCCGGGAAGGTGTGGCGGATCGGCGTCCTCTCCTTCACGAGTTTCCCGGGGGGAAGAACGCGAACGGATCGAGGCCTTCAGGCGTGCGCTCCGGGATCACGGCTATGTCGAGGGCCGGAATCTCGTGCTCGAGTATCGATCCTCCGACGGGAACGACGATCTCCTGCCGGCGCTGGCCACGGAGCTCGCACGGTCGAAAGTCGACGTCATCGCGACGTACGGGACGCGATCGACACGGGCCGCCCGGCAGGCGACCGCCACCATCCCCATCGTCATGCTCACGGTGCTCGATCCGATCGGTGCTGGGTTCGTCGCCACGCTCGCTCACCCCGGTGGCAACATCACGGGTCTGTTCGAGCTCTCTGCGGAGCTGAGCGCAAAACGCCTCGCGCTGCTGAAGGAGGCCGTCCCAGGCATCTCCAGCCTGGCCGTGCTCGTCGATCAGGGCCATCCGACGAACGCGCTCGAGCTGAACACGACGGAGGCCGCCGCACGCCAGCTCGGGCTCTCCATCACGACGGTCAACGTGCCGGCCAGCCGGCGATTCGAGGACGTGTTCGCCAGCATGGGCCGCACCCGCACCGATGCGTTGATCGTTCTTCCTGGAGAAGCCACGACCACGCATCGGGCGTCCATCGTGGGGCTCGCCCTCAAGAGCCGACTACCGACACTCTATGCGTGGAAGATGGGACTGGAGGCTAGAGCCTTGATGTCCTACGGTGTCGACATCACCGGCAACGTTCGTCGGGGCGCCGGGTTCGTCGACAAGATCCTCAAGGGCGCCAAGCCCGGCGACCTTCCCGTCGAGCAGCCCACGAAGTTCGAGCTCGTCATCAACCTCAAGACCGCCAAGGCCCTCGGCCTCACGATCCCGCCGTCGCTGTTGGCGCGCGCGGATCAGGTCCTCGAGTAGGGGTCACCGACAGGGCCCCCTGGTCGAATCCGCGAATCACTCGTTCGGTTCTGCGAACGGGAGGGAGACGACGGCGAGCCACGCCACGCCCTTCACCACGACGGCGGCCGAGCGCGATGCCAGGCCGCCCGTCTTTTGGGGCTCGCGGACCTCGCTCGGCGCGACCCCCGCCCCCAGGTAGGCGAGCACGGCGGAGGTCGTGGCGCCCAGCTCGAGCTGCTGGGGGGCGTCCACCAACAAAGCAACGGCGACGCACACCCGGACCGGCCACTTCGCGAGGCGACCGAGCAGCCCTCGTAGCATGCGGCACCCTTGGCGCCGAGGGTAGGCAGGGCCGCGCGCGGTCGGATATGGGCTCTTGGTCTCAGTCCTCCCCCTCCAAGGTCGCATTGCCGGCGCCCCGCCAGGTACGCGACAACCGGGCACGCACACCGTCGTCGGTCGCTCTCACGCTAACCCGACGAGAGAAACGGAACTGAACATGACGCACTCGCATCCGCGCAAAGCCGGCCTGTCTCCCGAGGCGCCGCAGCTCCCCCAGCCCGTGCCGCAGCATCGAGGAGGTCAGGTGGTCGACGTGGCATTCGGGACGTCGCGTCGTGCCCCGGGCGTGCGACCGCTCGTGTCGCTCGAGACGCGGCTCCCACGGGCGAGCGCCCACCGGGCCACCGCGGCGCGGGCCGCCCGGCGGGTGCAGCTCGTCGTCAATCCCCGCGCCGGCGACGGCTTCGCGACCGTGCTCGGCAGCCACCTCGTACGGCAGCTGCGCACGCATCGTTACGACGTGCAGCTCATCAGCGCCGACGACCCGACGCGGATGCGCGAGCAGATCTTCCGGACCGGCCGCGGGGCGCACTGTCTCGTCGTCGTGGGCGGCGACGCCACGCTCGGCGAGGTGGCGGGCGCAGCGATGGAGCTGCAGGTGCCGCTGCTGCCGGTGCCGGCCGGGGCCGGCAACGCGTTCGCGCGGAGCCTCGGTTACCAGGCCACGATCCCGTCGGCGCTGGAGCTCCTCGAGCGTGGCGTCGTCCAGTGGATCGACGCCGGCCGTGTCGGCCGTTCACTGTTCCTCGCCAACCAGGTCTTCGGCTTCACGGAGGACGTGGCGCCCGCGATCGAGACGGCGCCGGCGGCGCCGCAGCACCGCCTGCGGCGCTACCTGCACTACTGGCGGTCGGCGGCGCGCTCGGTCGCGGGCACGCCGCTCCCCGCGCTCGGCGTCGACGTCGACGGCCTCCGCGTCGCCGACGGCGCGGTGATGGTCGTGGTGGCCAACGTACCGACCTACCGGGGCTTCGCGCCCCTGACACCGACCGCGAGCCCGTTCGACGGCTTCCTCGACGTGTTCGTCGTGCCGCCGATGGCGAAGACGCGACTGATCGCGCTCCTGTTCGCCTTCCTCGTGCAGGCGCCGGGCCGCTGGCGTCACGTGCGGTGTCGGCGGGCCTCGCGCGTCCGCGTCTTTGGACCGGATGCGGCGACGCACGAGCTCTGCGTGCTGCCCGCGGCCGTACCGGTGCTGCTGCGGCCGTCGAGCCGCAGCCTCAGCCCGCGTCTGCGGCTCGCGAGCTGACCGGCTACTCTTCGTCCACCGTGGCACGCGGCGGCGGTCGATTCGCGCCCGTGGCTCGCCCATAAGCCTCGTAACTATATGATTTAATTCACGGGTCGGCCGTGGTGTCGGCCTTGCACCATGGCCGGGCCCGTGGACGACATCCTCGAGGCTGCGGAACAGGCACCGATCGCCGTTGCCAGCGAGCGCCGCGAGGTCACGGTGCTCTTCTGCGACATCCGGGGTTTCTCGAAGCACGCCGCAGCGATGTCCGCCGACGAGGTCGTCGAGCTGCTGGACGACTTCCACGCCCTCATGCTCGAGGCGACGATGAAGCACGACGGCTCACTCGAGCGCTTCCTCGGCGACGGCGTGATGGCCGTCTTCGGCGCGCCGCCTCACCACCCCGACCACGCGCTTCGAGCGACGCGCGCGGCGCTGGCCATGCATGCCGCCGTGCGCGAGCTGAGCGTGCGCCGCGTGGCCGCCGGCGGGACGCCGCTGGCCGTCGGCATCGGGCTCGACACGGGCGAGGTCCTCACCGCAGGCGGGCGCATGGGGTCCACGGTCATCGGCGACAGCGTTGGTCTGGCGTCGCGGCTCGAGGCGAACGCCACCGCCGGCCAGACCCTCATGACGGCCCAGACGTACCGCCGGCTCGGCGACGCCGTGCGCGGCCGCGCGCTCGGGCGCTTCGACGTGAGCACCACCGGTCCGTGGCCCGAGGTCTGGGACGTGATCGGGACGGAGCCACGGTGACCACGCGACGCGCGCTGACCCTCGCCTGCCTCGCCCTCGTCGTGGGCGGCTGCGCGAGCCGATCGGCCCCGGTCGAGGCGCCGTCCGCGGGCGTGACGACGACGGACCAGCGCGCCATGGCGCTACGGACCCAGGCCGCCCATCTCGAGCGGAGCGGCCATCTCCGCCTGGCCCTCGAGGCGTGGACCAGCGCGCTGGCGCTGGCGCCCGGTCACGAGCCCAGTCGTCGGGCCCGGCAGCACCTGCGCGAGCGGATCGATCGAGAGGTCGCCGAGCTCGTGCGTCGAGGTTGGGAGGCGCACGCGCGTGGCGCGAGGCCCGAGGCTCGACGCCTGTTCCGGGCAGCACTCGCGCTCGACCCCGACTCGTACGCCGCCCAGGACGCGCTCCGCGCCGTCCCTGCCCCGCCCGCGTCCGACTTCGAGGCGCGGATCTAAGAGGAGCCACGTTCCATGATCGAGACCCAGGCCCCGTACCGTTTCGGATGGCTCTCTGCGGCCGGCCTCGCCGGCCTGGCCCTGCTCGTCGTCTTCGCGACCCCCGTGGGCTTCGGCGTCGGCCGCATGACGCAGGAAGCCGCCTTCGAGTACTGCCGCGCCGAGGTCACGCGGGGCTTCCTCGTCAAGTATCAGGCGAGCGGACACCGCGACTTCAAGACCTGCATGACGGCCCAAGGCTACTGAGCTCGGCCGACTCGTCGCTCAGTCGGCCCGCGTCGACCGCGGCCCGACCCCGGATCAGCGTCACCGCCGCCTTGAGCTCGCCGTCCGACCCCGGATCCTCGGGATCGCCGCCGCGATCCAGGCCGACCACGGCCCGGACGATCCCCTTCTCGAGGTAGAAGCCCAGGAAGCGCCGGCTCTCCGGTGAGCCACGGAACACGATCCGGTCCCACCGCTGCGCGAAGCCCACGTACTCGACGACGTGCTCGTACTGATCCGACCAGAACGAGTGGACGTAGTCGTACGGGCGCTCGTCCCCCATGAGCGCGCGGGCGGCCGCCTGGCCTTGCCGGTGCGCGTTGTTCCAGTGCTCTACGCGGATGCGGCCGAAGAGCGGATGCAGATGGTTCGTCACGTCGCCGGCCGCGAACACGTCGGGGAGCGACGTCCGGCACCGCGCGTCCACGAGCACGCCGTCGTCCACGTCGGCCCCGGCCGCCGCGAGCAGCTCCACGTTGGGGACGATGCCGACGCCGGCCACCACCATGTCGCACTCGAGGACACGGCCCTTGCGCGTGCGCACGCGCTCGACCCGGCCGGCGCCCTCCAGACCCGCGACCGCGTCGTCGAGGACGAGCGACACGCCGTGGTCACGGTGGATCGCCTCGAGCACGCGCCCGACCTCTTCGCCGAGCACCCGGGCGAGGAGCGTCCGCCCGCCGGCGACGGCGGTCACCTCGAGCCCGAGCTGGCGGAGCGAGGCCGACACCTCGCACCCGATGAAGCCGAGTCCCACGATCACGACGCGCCGGGCGCTCCGCGCCGCCGCGCGGATGCGGTCGCAATCCTCGACGGTCCGGAGCTGGAACACGCCGGGCAGCGCGGCGCCCGGCATGGCGAGCGCGCGGTTGCGGCCGCCGGTCGCGACGAGCAACCGGTCGTAGGGAACCGCCTCGCCGCCGTCCAGCTCGACGACCTTCCGCGCCGGATCGATCGCCGTCGCCCGGGCCCCGAGCGTGAGGTCGATGCGCTGCCGAGCGTACTCGCCGACCGGCTGAACGAGCTGACGCTCGAAGGCCTCCTCGCCCCGGAGGTAGCTCTTCGACAGCGGCGGCCGACTGTAGGGCGGCTGCGGCTCGGCCCCGATCAGCCGGATGGAGCCGTCGAAGCCGTCCGCGCGGAGCGTCGTTGCCGCGGTGGCGCCCGCGAGCGAGGCCCCGACGATCACGATACGCGGTGACATGGAACCGGAGTCTCCCGGTTCCAGCATCACCCCGGGCTGCCGCCGGGTCCAGACGTCCCTGAGAGAAATCGAGGGGCGCCACGGCTTCGCCGCGGCGCCCCGAGCCACCCGAGGGGGGCTTGGGGGCCCTTTCGAGGCCCCCAAGCAAACTATCGACTGCCGCGCAGGCGGGGGTCGAGCACGTCGCGGAGCGCGTCGCCCAGCATGTTGAAGCCGAACACGGCCAGCGAGATGGCGGCACCTGGAAACAGCGCCATCCACGGCGCGTGGTACATGAACGAGCGTCCCGAGCCGGACAGCATCCCTCCCCACGACGGGTACGGGGGCGGGATGCCGAAGCCAAGGAAGGACAGCCCCGACTCGGCCAGGATGACCGTCCCCAGCCCGATGGTGGCGAGGATGAGGATGGTCGCCAGCACGTTGGGCAGCACGTAAAGGGTCACGACGCGCAGGTGCCCGGCGCCGAGCGCGCGGGCCGCTTCGACGTAGGGGTTCGCCATCACGGACAGCGTCGCGCCTCGGATCACCCGGGACGCGCTGGCGGCGCCGAGGATCGACAAGGCCAGGATCAGGTTGAGCAGCCCCGGCCCCAGCGCCGCCATCAGCGAGAGGACGACGACCAGCGCCGGGAAGGACATCCAGGCGTCCACGACGCGCTGGACGACGATGTCGTAGGCGCCGCCGAGGTAGGCGCTGGAGACGCCGATGGCGGTGGCCATCAGCGTGGCCAGGGCCACCGTCGCGAAGCCAACCGTGACGGAGATCCGGGCGCCGTAGACCACCCGGCTCCAGATGTCGCGCGAGAGGTTGTCGGTGCCCATCAAGAATTGCGCGCTGGGCGGCTTCATGCGGGCGCCGCGGATCGAGCCGTCGTAGGAGTACGGCGCGATCCGGTCGGCGAACACCGCCATGACGAGCAGCGCCAGCACGATCACGCCGCCGATGGCGCCCAGCGGCTTACGCCGGGCGAAGCGGAGCACCAGGCTCACCGCCGCCGGCAACCGCCAGGCCCGCGGCAGCGTCTCCGGAACCGGGAGCGTCTCGACGGAGTTCGCCATCGCCTAGTAGCGGATCCTGGGGTCGAGCACGGCGTAGGCAACGTCCACCGTGAGGTTCGTCACGACGATGATCGTGACGATGACCAGATTGATCCCCTGGATCACCGGGTAGTCGCGCTGCACGATGGCGTCGACCAGGAACTGTCCCATCCCCGGGATGCCGAAGATCCACTCGATGATCACGCTGCCCCCGGCGATCGTCGCGACCTGCAACCCCAGCACCGTGACCACTGGGATCACCGCGTTCTTCAGCGCGTGCTTGAGCACCACGACGCGCTCGCGCAGGCCCTTGGCCCAGGCCGTCCGCACGTAGTCCTGCCGCAGGACCTCGAGCAGCATCCCGCGGGTCAGCCGCATGATCCCCGCGGCCGAGGCGACACCGAGAATGATCGCAGGCAGGATGAACTGCACGAGGTGGCCGGCGGGATCCTTCGAGAACGCGACGAACCGTGGGGGCGTCCAGCCCCACCAGATCGCTGGGAGCAGCGTCACCACGATGGCCGTGACGAAGGCCGGGACCGAGAGGCCCAGGATGGCGGCACTGCGGGCGACGAAGTCGAGCAGGCCGTCCTGACGAGTGGCGGCGATCACCCCGATCGGGATGCCGATCGCCACCGCCACGGCGATTGCCATCACGCCCAGCGTGGCCGTCACCGGCAGCCGCCGCGCCACCTCGCTGAGCACCGACTGGCGCGTCCACAGCGACTCGCCGAAGTCTCCGCGCGCGATCGCGCCCAGCCAGTCGACGTACTGCACGTGAATCGGCCGGTTCAGTCCGAGCTTGGCCCGGAGGTCCTCGAGGTCCTTGCCGTAGGCTTTCTCCTCCAGCATGAGCTGGACGACGTCGCCCGGGATCAGCCGCGGCAGCGTGAAGACGATGAACGAGGCGATCAGCAGCGAGGGGATCGCCACCAGCAGGCGACGGAGCACGTAGTTACGCATGCGGAGGCCGCTGGCCACCGGGCGGCGCCGCTCGCGGGCGCCGCCCAGGACCGCGCGTCTCTTACTTGTCGATCCAGGCGGCCATCATCCGGCCGCCGTAGTCGAACCCATTGTTGGGCATGAAGTTCTTGATGTGGGCGTCCCAGGCCGAGACGACCCGGACCGAGCCGTTGGAGCCGAACAGGGCCTGGTCAGCGAGATAGCGCTGGATGTCGAACACGATCTGCTTGCGCTTGGGTACGTCGAGCGTCCGCCGCTGCAGCTTGATCATCTCGGTGAGCTTGGGGTCGTTCACCCCCATGACGTTCAGCGGCTGGCCGGGCATGAAGATCCGGTAGAAGTACGACTCGGGATCGGTCCAGGCTCCCCGCAGACCGAGGAACATCTGGTCGAACTTGCCGAAGATCGTGCTGGAGATGAACGCCCCGTACTCCTTGAGCTGCAGCTGGGCGTCGATGCCGGCTTCCTTCCAGTTCTTGAGCGTGATCTGCACCGAGTCGTCGAAGTCGGGGCCGTAGCCGGTGCCGGGAGCTTCGACGGTGGTCTTGAAGCCGTTGGGGAAGCCGGCCTCGGCCAGCAGCTTCTTGGCCTCGGGAATGCTGAACTCGTAGAGCTTGCGGCCCTCGGGGCCGAGCTGATCGATGGGAATCGACCACTCGGCGTGGGCGGCCGGCACCGCGGGGTTGGGCACCCAGTTCCCCTGCGAGAACGCGAGAGACTCGTAGATCTCGGCCTGGTTGGTGGCCCGCGAGAGCGCGCGCCGCACGCGAATGTCGCCGAACGGCGGGTTGCCGAGCTTGATCCCGGTCGAGCCGCTGGTGAACCAGGCGTACTCGGCGGTCTGCAGCCCGGGCTTGCGCTGCTTGGCCAGCGGCAGCTCGAGCCAGCGCACGCACTGTTGGTACTCCGGCGCGAAGTCGGTCTTGCCGGCGAGCCAGGAGGCGAGCCGCGAGGCGGGATCCTTGTCGATCAGAACCTCGACGTTGTCGGCGTAGGGCAGACCGGACACGAAGTAGTTCGGGTTGCGGGTGTACATGAGCCGGACGTTGGGCTCCCACCGCTCCAGCATCCACGGTCCAGTGCCGACCGCCGACTCGACCTTCTTGAGGTCGCCGAACTTCTCGACGCACTCCTTGGCGACGATCCAGGTCGAGGTCGAGGCCAGGTGGTCCAGGAACCACGCGTTCGGCTCTGCCAGCGTGAACTTCACGGTGTGCTTGTCGAGGACCTCGATCTTCTCGACCGTCTCGAGCACCGGGCGGTTGGCGTTGCCCTTGATGGAAAGGAACCGGTCGTAGGTGTACTTGACGTCGTCGGCGGTCAGCTCGCGGCCGTTAACCGGAGGCTTCGGGTGCCAGCGGACGCCCTTCCTGAGCTTGAACACGTAGGTGGTGTCATTCGGCTGCGTCCACGATTCGGCCAGGTCGCCCTCGAGCGGGTACGTCATGGGCTTCACGCTGGGGCCGGCCTTCACCTTGAGCAGGCGGCTGTAGACGAAGGACAACGGCACCATCGTCGCGAACGAGATCGTCTGGTGCGGGTCGAAGTGCAGCGGATCGGTGATGACGGTCAGCCGGAGGGTGCCGCCCCGCTTGGGGGTCTGCGCCTCGGCCGGGCTCGCCGCCAGCTGCGGTCCCGTGACCGCCAGTGCGAGCGCGCCGGCACCGGCCTTGAGGACCTGACGGCGGGACAGATCGTGATCGACGGATCTCCGGCTCATGGCGTCCTCCTTGACGCGCGCGCTCAGCTCAGCGCGCGGTGAGCTCAGTCCACAACCGGTCGGCGCCGGCGGCGGCGACGCGTTGCCCCAGCACCATGGCCCACCGGCTCTCGCTTCCGAATTCCGCGCGCCACGACCACAGCCGGCGCGTGGAGAAGTGCAGCGAGTGCTCGTACGTGAAGCCGATCGCGCCGTGGGCCTGGTGCGCGAGCCCGGCGCAGACGCCGGCCGCCTCCCCCGCCCGAACCTTCGCCACCGCGACCTCGAAGGCGGAATCCCCGCGGTCGGCGGCGCGGAACGCGTGCTCGGCGGCGATGCCGGCGGCCGCCACGTGCCCGGCCACGATCGCGAGGTTGTGCTGGATCGCCTGGAAGGTGCCGATGGGCCGTCCGAACTGCTTGCGCTCGGTGGCGTAGCGGACCGACTGCTCGAGCAACGACTCGACGGCGCCGGCCATCTGGGCCGCGCGGATCATCGCGCCGTGGACGCGAATCGCATCGGCGCCGACCCGGTCGCCGGTCGGGGCTGCGGCCACGACCGGCGCGCCGTCGAAGGCCAGCGTGTCGCGCGGCTCCAGCGCCAGGTTGCGATCGGCCGTGACGCGGCCCGCGCCCTGCCGGACGAGCGCGACCATCGGCGCGCCGTTGGTCTCGGCCAGGGCGACGACGTGGCCGGCGGCGGCCCCCCACGGCACGCGGCTCACCGTGCCGCTCAGCCGCCACGAGTCGCCCGGGCGCGCGAGCGTCAACTTCTCGTCCTCGTGCACCGGCGCCAGCGTGAGTGGCCCCAGGGGCACCTCCAGCCCGGCCTCGGCGAGGATCCAGCCGGCGACGATCGTCTCGGCCAGCGGCACGGGCGCGTTGTGCTTGCCGGCGGCCCGTACGACGAGGTGGGCGTCCTGCCACGTGCCGCCGGCCCCGCCGGCCGCCTCCGGCACCAGCGGGAGCGTGAGGCCGCCCTCCTCGAGCGCGCGCCACAGTTTGTCGGGCCAGGCGCCCTTCTCCGCGGACTCGATGAGCTCCTTGGTGACGAGATCGGTGAAGAGGCGGGTGACCGTCGGCCCGAGCAGCGTACCGAGCTCACTCATTTGGCCACGTGGGGGGCCCCGAAATGGCCCCCCACACCCCCCAACGCTCGGAACGCCCCGGGGAACCCGTGGCGCTCCTCGATCACCCGTCGCGTCATCGGAGTCCCAATCCCCGCGCGATGATGCCGCGCAAGACCTCGCGGGTGCCGCCGCGCAGGGAGAACGAGGGGGCGCGCTGCACCAGGTAGCCGAGGGTCTGCTGGAGCTGCGTGCCGGAGTCGATGGTGGGCTCGAGGTCGAGCAGGGCGTGGACGATCTCGGGGATCGATTGCTCGAAGGTCGTGCCCACGTCCTTGACGACGGCGGCCTCGAGGTTCGGGTTCTGGCCCGCCTGCAGCATGCCGGCGACGGCCAGCGACATCTGGCGCAGGGTGACGAGCTGCGCGACGAGTCGACCGATCACCTCGGCGGCGCGCGGGTCCGGCGAGGCGCCGGCGGCGTGGATCAGCTCGAGGACCAGCGCGATGCTCGAGAGGTAGCGCTCGGGCCCGCTGCGCTCGAAGGCCAGCTCGGTCGTCACCTGCTTCCAGCCGTCGCCCTCGGCGCCCACCCGCATGTCCTCGGGGACGAACGCATCCTGGAAGACGACCTCGTTGAAGTCGTGCGAGCCGGCGAGGTTGATGATCGGACGGATCGTGATGCCCGGCGACGTCAGGTCGACCAGGAACTGCGACAGCCCCTCGTGCTTCTTGTCGGGGACGACGGCGGTGCGGAAGAGGGCGATCGCGTACTGACTGCGGTGCGCGTTGCTCGTCCACACCTTCGTGCCGTTGACGACGTAGCCGCCGTCGCGGCGTACCGCCCGCGTGCGGATCGAGGCGAGGTCGGAGCCGGAATCCGGCTCGCTCATCCCGATGGCGAACGACAGCTCGCCCCGCGCGATGGCCGGCAGGAAGCGCTCGCGCTGGGCCTCGGTGCCGAAGCGCAGGAGCAGCGGTCCGCTCTGCCGCTCGGCCACCCAGTGGGCGCCGGCCGGCGCGCCCGAGGCCAGCAGCTCCTCCAGCAGGACGTAGCGCTCCAGGAACGAGCGCTCCTGTCCGCCGTAGCGCTTGGGCCACGTCAGGCCGATCCATCCGCGCGCGCCGAGCTGACGGCTGAACTCGGGATCGAACCCGCCCCACGAGCGGGCGCGCCGCACCGCGGGCCGATCGCCCAGTGTCTGGCGCAGGAACACGCGGACTTCTTCACGGAAGGCCTCGGTCTCGGGAGGCAGGCCGCGGAGCTCGAAATGGAAGACGCTCATCGGTGCGTCTCCATTAGCACGGCGGGCGCGTGCCCGCAACCCGCCGGTCAGCGACCGAAGAACCCGCCCTTCGGACGCGCGTGGGCGTGGAAGTGATCGGGGATGTTGCGCATGTGGTCGTCGATCCAGAACTCGCCGACCCGCTCCGCGGCGACCTCACGCAGCTTGGCCTGCATGTGGCGCACGTGCTCCGCCGGCGGCGCGGTGCCGTGGAAGCGCCACACCACCATCGGCGTCTCGCAGATGTCGCACTCCGCGATCCAGCAGATCTCGTCCTCGTGATACCAGGGGGTGATCCGCGCGGCCCGGCACAGCTCGCAGCCGTCGACCCGGCTGAACTCCGGCGGGCCGCTCACCGCGCGGCCGCCGCACGGCTCACGCCGCCATGGGATACCCGGCCTGCTGCCAGGCCTCGACGCCGCCCTTCAGCGCCCTGGCGTTGCGGAACCCCCGTCCCTGGAAGATCGCCGCCTGACCGGCGGCGCTCGCCTCGTGCGGTCAGGCGCAGTAGAAAATCAGCTCCTGCTCTCGCGGCAGCGAGGCCTCCCGCTCGCCCAGCTCCCGCGCGGTGATCGACCCTTGCAACCGCACCCGCGCGCACTTCGCGTCGTCGTACGCGCACACCAGCAACGCACGCCCGCTCTCGACCTCCCGCCGCGCGTCCTGGACATTCACGCGCTCGACCTCTCCCGTGCTCACCCGCCTGCCCTGCTCCTGCCTGCGGTTCTCCTGCGCCATCACACACCTCCGCGCAAGAAGAAGGCTGCAAGGCATATACCCACGATCGAGCCGTTGTCATGGCGCTACTGGACCCAGCTCTTCCCTTTCCGACCGGTGGGGGGCTTGGGGGGAGCGGCGGCTCGCTCCCCCCAGATCCAATATCGGAAGGAGCGGCGGTCGCTGCCCCCGAATCTAGTAATCCGGCCCGTCGAGCAGCGGAAAGGCGCTGAACACGTGGGGCAGCGTCACGGGCGGCGCCGGATGCACGTACGAGGCGTCGAGCGCGGACAGCCGGTCGACGCCGAGCAGCGCCAGCGCGATGCGGACCTCGTCCTCCAGCAGCTCGAGCATGCGCACGCAGCCGGCGGCGCCGGCGGCCGCGAGGCCCAGGCACGGCATACGGCCCATACCCACGAGGTCGGCGCCGAGCGCGATGGCCTTGACCACGTCCGTCCCGCGCTGGAAGCAGCCGTCGACGATGATCCGCGCCCGACCGCTCACCGCCTTGACGACCTCGGGCAGGACGTCGAGCGAGCCGCGGCCCTGGTCGAGCTGGCGGCCGCCGTGGTTCGAGACGTAGACGACGTCGACGCCGTGCTCGCAAGCGAGCGCGGCGTCCTCACCCGTGGCGATGCCCTTCAGGATCAACGGCACCTGGGGCCAGGCGTCCTTGAACCGCTTGACGTGGCTCCAGCTCAGTCCCGCCTGGTAGTCGAACCCGGTCGCGCGGGCTCGCCACGGCTTGACGAAGCGCCGGGCCAGGTCGCGCTCGCGCCGGCTGTAGGAGGCGGTGTCGACGGTCAGGCAGAACCCGGTGTAGCCGTTGGCCACGGCGCGCCGGACGTGGTCGTCGACGAAGCCGTCGTCACCCCGCACGTACAGCTGGAAGATCCGGAAGTTGTCGGCGGCCTTCGCCACGGCCTCCAGGCCGGGGTTGCAGACCGAGGACAGCATCTGGGGCACCCCGAACTCGCCCGAGGCCTGGGCCGCGGTGGCCCCTCCGCCCGGAGCGAAGCTCTCGATCGAGCCGATCGGGGCCATCATCACGGGTAGCCGGATGGGCCGGCCGAGGAAGGTCCCGGTGGCGTCCACCTTGGATACGTCGCGGAGCACCCTTGGCCGGAACCCCAGCGAGTCGATGGCTAGCCGGTTGCGACGGAGGGTGGTCTCCGTCTCGGTGCCCCCCACCAGGTAGTCCCAGGGGCCCGGGGCCAGGGTCGCCCGGGCTTCCTTCACGATCTCGTGCAGCGTCTGGAAACGGTCCTCGAGGCCTGAGCTCACGGCGGGAGAGGATAGCAGATTAAAAGGCTGGGAATCGCCTCGGAAATGTGTCACCCTAAGCGCCCTCATGAGAATTGAAGTCGTCGAGAACCAGATCGAGGCGGCGCTGAAGGCCCTCAAGAAGCGGATGCAGAAAGAGGGCCTCTTCCAGGAGATGAAGCGCCGCGCGCACTACGAGAAGCCTTCGGTCAAGCGCAAGCGCAAGCAGGCCCAGGCGCGCCGCAAGCGTCGCAAGGCCATGCGCCGTCAGCAGGCGACGGACGACGAATAGCCTCGGCCGCCTCAGCGGCCGACGTTGCCGTTTCGGTTCTCCGCCAGCAGGCAGACCCAGCGACTCCCGGACGAGGGCTACGAACGGGACGCGTCTGTCCGCGCTCCGGGCCCGGACGGAAGGCCCGGGCTGCCGCCGATGATACGGAGCAGGCGCGCGTCGTGCCGCGCCGCCTCCGGCGTTCCCGCGAAGAGGATCTCGCCCCGCTCGATCACGTAGAGCCTGTTCGTCCACGCCGGCACGTGGTGGATGTTCGACTCCGCGATGAGGATCGCGGAGCCCGTCCCGGTGATCGCGCGAATGCCGTCGCTCACCGTCGGAACGATCGCCGGCGACAGCCCCTCGAACGGCTCGTCCAGCAGGAGGAGCTCGGCATCGAGCGCGAGGGCGCGCGCGATCGACAGCATCTTGCGCTCACCGCCGCTCATCTCCGGCCCCTTGCGCGCAGCGTACCGGCGCAGCCCGGGAAACACGCGATAGGCGAGCGCGATCCGCTCGGCCGCCGGGCGGCCGCTGCGGCGGGTCCACGTCGAGATCTCGATGTTCTCTGCCACGGTGAGGTCGGCGAAGATGGCGCTGTCCTCGGGGGCCCAGCCGAGGCCGAGGGTCGCGATTTCGTGCGTCCGGCGCTCGTGGATCGGCTGGCCCTTGAACTCCACGCGGCCGGCGTGCGGGCGGTGCAAGCCCATGACGGTGCGCAGCATCGTCGTCTTGCCCGCTCCGTTGCGACCCACCAGACACACGACCTCGCCGTCGCCGACCTCGAGCGAGACGGACCTGAGAATGTGGCTGGCCTGGATGAAGACGTCGACCTCGCGCACCCGCAGCATCATGGCGCCGCCTTGCGGCCGATGACGGCGTCGACGACCCGCGCGTCCGCCTGGATCTCGGCCGGGGTGGCGTCGGCCAGGACCGTGCCCTGGTGGAGGGCAATGATGCGGTCCGAATACGCGAACACGATGTCCATGTCGTGCTCGACCAGGATGATGGCCTGCAGCCCGATGCGCCGGCCCGCCGACACGAGGATCTCCATGATGGCCGTCTTGTCGGCGGTGCTCACGCCGCTCGTCGGCTCATCGAGCAGGATGATCTCGGGCCGGAGCGCGAAGGCCGAGGCCACGTCGAGGAGCTTCTTGTCGCCCTGGGGCAGCTGGCGCGATGGCGTGTGATGCTTGTCGGCGAGGCCAAACAGCTCGGCCACCTCGAGGGCGGCGTCGGTCACCACCCGATCGCGGGCCAGCGACGCGAACAGACGGGTGCCGCGACCCAGCCGCGACACGACGGCGGCCTGCAGGGTCTCGAGGACGGTGAGATCGGGGAAGATCTGCACGAGCTGGAAGCTGCGCGCCAGTCCCAGGCGGGCGAGCCGGACGGGGCCGAGGCCGGTGACGTCTCGGTCCTTGAGCCACACGCGGCCGGCGCTGGGGCGCAGTCGCCCGGTGAGCACGTTGATGAGGGTCGACTTGCCGGCCCCATTGGGCCCGATGATGGACACGAACTGGCCGGCGTGGATCGTCAGGCTCACGCCGTCCAGCGCGCAGAACTCGCCGTAGAATTTCCGGACGCCCTCGGCGCGGAGGATCATGCCCGTGCCGGGTCGTGCGGCCGGGGGGACGCGCCCCGGCGCGCCGCCCGGACGAGCCCCATCAGCCCCCCCGGAGCCAGGATCACCACGGCGGCCAGGAGCGCGCCGAAGATGAGCCGCCAAGACGACGGGGCGAGCGACTTCAGGAAGTCCTCCAGGTAGATGTAGACGAAGGCGCCCAGGATCGGGCCGAAAAAGCTCGCGAAGCCGCCGAGCAGGGTCATGAACACGATGTTCCCCGAGTGCGTCCAGTACGCGAGCGTCGGGTCGACGTTGCCGATGGGTGCTCCGAGGAGCGCGCCGCCGACCGACGCGTAGACCGCCGAGATCACGAAGGCGTACCACCGGTAGCGCCCGACGCCGATGCCCAGCGTCTCGGCCTTGGCGGGGTTGTCGCGGATGGTCTTCAGGCACAGGCCGAAGGGCGAGTGGACGATCCGCCACATGACGACCGCGGCCACGGCCAGGACGATGAGCGAGTAGTAGTAATAGGGCCCCGTCAGGTAGTCCGTCTTCGACATCCCCTCCAGGCCGAACCCGAGCAAGGACGGTCGCAGGTACGGCAGGCCCTCGTCGCCGCCGGTGAGCCGGTAGAACTTCAGCACGAAGGTGTAGAACACCATCCCGAACGCGAGCGTGAGCATCCCGAAGTAGATCTTGACGTAGCGCACGCACAGCGCGGCCACCGGCGCCGCGACGACGGCGCCCAGGCCCGCCGCGGTCACCACGATGGCCTCCAGCGACCGGACGCCGAACGTCGACGTGAGGAAGGCGCCCGTATAGGCGCCGATGCCGATGAAGAGCGCGTGGCCGAATGAGACGAGCCCGGTGTAGCCGAAGAGCAGGTTCAGGCCGAGGAGCACCACGCCGTAGGCCATGAACGGCAGCATCAGGAGCACGTGATAGGTCGACGCCGCGAAGGGCGCCGCCACCACCGCGGCCCCGGCCGCGACGAGCCCGAGGCGTCCGATCACGTGGCGGTCGCCGCCGCGCCGAAGAGGCCCCGGGGCCGCAGCACGAGCACCGCGATGACGATGAGGTAGATCAGCAGCATCTCGAGCTCGGGATACACCGAGATCGCGATCGAGCGCAGGACGCCCACCACCAGGGCCCCGACCAGGGCGCCCCGCATCGAGCCGAGCCCGCCGATGACCACCACCGCGAACGCCTCCACGATGAGCTCGATTCCCATCTCGCTCATGGCGGCCGTCGCGGGGATCACGAGCGCGCCGCCCAGCGTTCCGAGCACGGTGCCCAGCGTGAAGACCAGCGCGTAGAGCCGGCGCATGTCCACGCCCAGCGCCTCCGTCATTTCGCGCTGATCGGCGGCGGCGCGGACGATGCGACCGAAGGCGGTCCGGGTGAGCAGCGCGCCGATGCCTACGGCGATGGCCAGGCCGGCGGCGATGACGACGAGGTTGTAGACGGGGACGGCCGCCCCCAGGATGTGCGCCTGCCCGTAGACCAGGTACATCCCGCCCGTGGAGAGCGGTGAGGTCCCCCACGTGAGCCGGATGGCGTCCTCGAGCATCAGGACCAGCGCGAAGGTGAGCAGGAGTTGGAACGTCTCGTCCCGATCGTAGACGAACCGCAGGAGACCCCGCTCCACGACCACGCCCACGAGTCCGACCAGGAGTCCTCCCAGCACGAGCGGCACGATGAAGAACGCCGGCGGCCCTCCCGCCGCCGCGTACATCTGCACCGCCCAGACCCCGACGTAGGCCCCGAGCGCGTAGAACGAGCCGCACGCGAGGTTGAAGATCTTCTGCACGCCGAAGACCACCTGGAGCCCCGCCGACACGAGGAAGAGGATGGAGGCGTGGAACACGCCGCTCAGGAGCACCCGGACGACGTGCTCGGTCATGGGGTCGACGCCCGGAGCACCACCGGCTTCAGAGCTTCCAGGAATTGATCCAGTCGAAGAGCTTGGCGCCCGCCGGCTTCATGGCCTGCCGGGTGGAGACGGTCTCGATCGGGTTGATGGTCACGAAGTCGTAGGCGTTCTTGTGCGTCGTGATGCCCTGGTAGAAGTTGCACATCTGCACGTGGTCCTCGCGCCAGCTCCGGCGTCCCGAGAGCGACTCCACCTCGATGCCCTCCAGCGCCTTCACCACCTGCGCCTTGGAGGGCCACTCCTGGGCGGAGGCGTACGCCTTCTCGACGGCCGCCTTGTAGGACTCAGCGTTGAAGTAGGCGTGATCGCACTCGTAGGGCGGATACTCGTTGTACTTCGCCTTGTACTCGCGCACGAATTGCTTGAGGAGCGGCGAGCCCTTGGGGTCGTCGAAGTACATCGTGTTGTAGCCGAGCAGCAGGCCCTCCGGAGTGAAGTCCTTCTTGAGCGAGTCGTGCACGCCGCCGGCCGTCGTGAACACGCCCTTCATGGTCTTGAAGAGCCCGACCGCGGCCGCCTGCTTCATGATGATCGTGGCGTCGCCCGACCAGAACGAGCACATCAGTAGATCGGCCTTCGACTGCTGGATGGCGGCGATGTGCGAGGTGAAGTCGGTGACGCCGAGCTTCGGGAACAGCTCGAGGACGAACTTCACGTCCGGGATGTAGCGCTTGAGCACAGCCTGGTACGACTGCCAGCAGTCGTGCCCGTAGGAGTAGTCGTTGCCGATGCCCGCCACGGTCTTGATGCCCTTGAAGTACTTGGGCGTGAGCATCCCGGCCACGATCGCCTCGACCTCGTTGTCGACGCTCTTGAACGCCCACTTGGGATTCGGCATCGTCTCGTCCACACCCTTCTGCGTGGTGCCGTCCCACGACAGCCACGGGGTGGCGAGGTCCTCGGCGACCGTGGCCAGCGCGAGCGTGACGCCGGTGGAGATGCCGCCGAGCACCACGTCGACCTTCTCCTGGAGCACGAGCTTGCGGTAGCGCTCGACGGTGTCCTTGGGGTTGGACTCCTCCTCGACGACGAGCTGGACCTTGCGGCCGAGGATTCCGCCGGCGCTGTTGACCCGCTCCGCCCACCACTCCGTGCCGCGCAGGCCGGCCGCCCCGACCGGCGCCGCGATGCCGGCCCGGATGGCGATGACCCCGATCTTGACCGGGTCGGACGGCACCCCCTTCCTCGCCTGCGCGCTCACGACCGCGGGGCCCGCTGTCGCCGCTGCCACCGCCGTTGCGCCGACACCCTTCAGGAAGTCACGCCTGCTCCTCATCGGACCCTCCCGTTCTATCGGAGGGGGCCTCGACGGCCCCCTCCGAAGCCTCCCCCATGACTCGATGGCGCCGGCAAAGCCGGCGCTCGAAACGGCCAATCACTCACGCTCGACCGGCGAGTTCGGCCCGGACGATCCGGACGCCGGCCACCAGCCGCTTCAGCTTCTCGAACGCCACCCACCGCGGGACCGGGAAGAAGCCACAGTCCGGTACCAGCGAGAGCTTGTCGAGCGGCACGGAGCCCAGGCAGAGCCGGACTCGCTCGGCGACGTCCTCGGGCGTCTCCATGTAGAAGGACTTCACGTCGACCACCCCGCATGCCACCTCGCGGTCGACGCCGAGCTCCCGCCACATCTCGATCTCGGCCATCTCGCGGTTGGCGTACTCGAAGACGAACTGGTCGCACCGGCAGGCGAGCAGCGCCGGGAACATCCAGCGATAGGAGCGCTTGCCGCGGGGGCGCGAGAGGAGGTTGCCGAAGCAGACGTGGTAGCCGATCTTTGCGGGGACGCCCTCGACGCACGCGTTGAACATCCGCACGTACTCGTCGATCTGCCCCGGCACGATGGCCGCCGACGGCTCGTCGACCTGGATCCACGCGGCGCCGGCTTCCGCCAGCGCCTTCAGCTCGGCGTTGACGGCGGGGACCAGGTCCCAGCAGAGCGCGAGCCGGTCGCCGTTGTAGACGCCGTCGCCGGAGCGCGTCTGGACGTGGATCGACAGCGTGACGGGGCCGGGACACGTCGCCTTGATCGGTCGATCCGTCTGCGTCGTGAGGTACTGGAACTCCTCGACGGTTCCCAGGCCCCGGGGCACGGCGATCCGGCGCGTGGCCCGGTAGCGCGGCACGCTGTCGTAGGCGTAGAGGCCGGTCTTGCGCAGGGGCTCGATGGTCTCCAGCCCTTCCATGCGCCCGTAGAAGCTCTGCACGAAGAAGTAGCGGCGCATCTCGCCGTCGCAGATCACGTCGATACCGGCCCGCTCCTGATCGCGGATCGCGAGCTGGGTGGCGTCGTCGAAGGTCTCCTTCACGTCGGTCGGGCCGTAGTCGCCGGCCTTGATCCGGTCCAGCGCGGTCCAGAACCAGCCGGGAAACCCGTGGCTGCCCATGACGTGGGTCGGGAGGGGCGGCAGCGTCGTCACAGCGGCAGCCGCTTGGCGATGATCTCGCGCATCATCTCGGAGGTCCCTGACGCGATCGTCCACAGGCGCACGTCGCGGAAGAATCCCTCGACGGGAAACTCTCGCATGTAGCCGTAGCCCCCGTGCAGCTGGACGGCCTGGTACGCCACCCGGTTCGCCGCTTCGGTCGCGAACAGCTTGGCCATCGAGACCTCGGTCACGCACTCCTCGCCGTCGGCGTAGAGCCCGGCGGCGTGGTAAACGAGCCGGCGCGCCGCCTCGAGCTCGGTGGCCAGGTCGGCCACGCGGTGGCGCAGCGCCTGCCGCGTCGCCAGCGGCGCCCCGAAGGCGGTGCGCTGGCCGAGGTAGGTCATCGTGTCGTCGAGGGCCTGGCTCGCCCCCGCCAGCGCGAGGACCGCGGCCATGAGCCGCTCACGCTGCAGGCCGGCGGCGAGCTGCTGGAAGCCGCGACCCTCGACGCCGAGCAGGTGGTCGACCGGCACCAGGCACTCCTGGAAGATCAGCTCGGCGGTGTCCGAGGCACGCATGCCCATCTTGTCGAGCGTGCGGCTCACCGTGAATCCGGGGCGGCCGCGCTCGACGAGGAACATCGAGATGCCGTCGTGGCGACGCTCGGCGGTGCCCGGCCCCGTGCGGGCGGCCACGAAGTAGAGGTCGCCGTAGACGCCGTTGGTGATGAAGGTCTTGCCGCCGGTCAAGACGTAATGGTCGCCGCGCCGCTCCGCCCGCGTGGTGAGGGCCGCCATGTCGGAGCCGGTGCCCGGCTCCGTGATGCCAAGCGCGCACACCGTCTCGCCCCGCACGATCCCGGGCAGGTACGCGCGCTTCTGCGCCTCGGTCCCGTAGCGGACGAGCCACGGCGACGACATGTCCGTGTGGACGAGCACGCTGAAGGCGACGCCGCCCGAGCGGCAACGCGCCATCTCCTCGCCGAGCACGACGCTCGACAAGAAGTCGCTCCCGCCACCGCCGTACTCGGCCGGGAACTCGAGCCCCAGGAACCCGAGCTCACCCAGCCGCCGCCAGAACGCGCGCGGGATCTGCCCGGCGTCCTCCCAGGCGGCGACGTGCGGCGTGACCTCTTTCTCGACGAAGGCACGTAGCGTCCGCCGCAGCATCTCGTGCTCGTCGGAGAACGGCTCGCGCCTCATGCGGCCCGCATCTTAGCAGACGGCGCGTCAGGGCCGCCGGGCGGGCTGGATGAACTCGAGCGTGACGTCGTCGGGATCGAGCAGGTAGACCGCCTTGGCGCCCGCGTTGCGGCCGTGCGTGACCTCCACGGGCGCCGACTTGAAGCGCACGCCGAGCGCCGAGAGGTCCGCGTACACGCGGTCGAGGTCCTCGACGACGAAGGCCACGTGGGCGTTGCCGGGGTTACAGGTCCGCGCATCGCCCCGTTGGCCGCGGGGTGTGCGGTACTCCAGGAGCTCGATGTGGTGGCCGGAGACGCCGGTCGCCATCGCCGGCACCCGGAGCAGCGCGATCCGTAGCTCGGCGTCCGGGAAGCCGACCACCGTGCGCAGATACGGCTGGCTCGACTCCCATCGGGTCACCAGCTCCAGTCCCAAGCAGTCGCGATAGAAGGCGATCGATCGGTCGAGGTCGCTCACCGTGATTCCCGTGTGGAAGATGCCGGCGACCGCCATGAGCGTCTCCTCCGTCGACGCGGCGGCGGGTGCCGCGCCGCTTCTCGGCCGTGATCAGCGGTCGAACGGGTAGTGGCGCCGCTCCGTCTGCAGGCTCACCCAGCGGATCTCCGTGAAGGCCTCGATGGCGGCGCGGCCGCCGTGGCGGCCCAGGCCCGAGCCCTTGATCCCGCCGAAGGGCGCGTGCGGCTCGTCGTGCACCGTGGAGTCGTTCACGTGCACGATGCCCGACTGGATCCGCTCGGCCAGCGCCATCCCCCGCTTGGGATCGCCGGTGATGATCGCCGCCGACAGCCCGTAGCTTGTGTCGTTGGCGAGGCGTACCGCCTCGTCGGCGTTCTTCACCGGCGTCAGCGTCACCACGGGGCCGAACGTCTCTTCGTGGTAGCAGCGCATCTCGGGCGTCACGCTCGTCAGCAGCGTCGGCTCGAAGTAGGGCCCGCGGCTGCGGCCGCCCGTCAGCACCTTGGCGCCCTTGGCGACGGCGTCGTCCACGTGGGCCTGGATCTTCGCGAGCTGGGTCGGGCTCGTGATGGGCCCGATGGCCGTCTGGGGATCGCTCGGGTCGCCCATCTTGAGCGTGCCGAGCTTGTCGACGAGCTGCGCGGCGAGCGCGCCGGCCAGCGAGTGCTCGACGAGGATCCGCGTCGCGGCCATGCAGATCTGCCCCTGGTGGAAGAAGCCGCCGAAGGCGGCGGCGCTCACCGCGAGGTCGAGGTCGGCGTCCTCGAGCACGATGATCGGGCTCTTGCCGCCGAGCTCGAGCACGATGCGCTTGAGGTGGCGGCCGGCCTTCTCGGCCAGCACGCGGCCGGTCGCGGTCGAGCCCGTGAAGCTGACGACGCCGACGGCCGGATGCGTGACCAGCACGTCGCCGACCTCCGCGACCTGCTCGCGCGCGCACGTAAGGACGTTGAGCACGCCCGGCGGCACCCCCGCCTCCTCGAAGACCTCACCCACCAGCAGGCCTCCGGCGAGCGGCGTCTCCTCCGACGGCTTGAGCACGACCGCGTTGCCGAGCGCCAGCGCCGGTGCGACCGCGCGCAGCGTGAGGATGTAGGGGAAGTTCCACGGCGAGATCACCGAGACGACGCCGACCGGCTTCCGCATGAAGTAGTTGATCTTGCCGGGGACGTTCGAGGGCGCGACCTCGCCGCTCGCCTGGTAGGTCAGCGACGCGGCCTGGCGGATCAGCTCGAGGCAGTACCCGACCTCGAAGCCGGCCTTCGCGCGCACGGCCCCCGTCTCGGTCGTCAGCATGCGCTCGAGGTCGTCGCGCCGACGCTCCCAGATCTCCGCGGCCTTGAGCACGACGCCCGCCCGGGCGGCGGGCTGCAGCTCGGCCCACTCGGTCCGCGCGCGCTCGGCCGCCTCCACCGCCCGCCGGGCCGTCTCGGCGTCGGCGGCGGGAATGCGCGTGAAGGCCTCGCCGGTGGCGGGGTTGACGTCAGGGAACGTCCGCCCGCCGGGGGCGTCCTGCCACTCGCCGTTGACGAAGAGCTGGTACTGTCGCCGCATCGCAAACCTCCGGGGAATCCGCCGCCCGATCGCCCAGCGCAGGCGGCGGATGAGCTCCTCGGTCCGCTCCTGCGCCCGCCAGCCCATAATGCCGTGCGGCAGGCCGAGCACGACGAGGATCAGCACCGCGCCGAGGACGATCATGTAGACGTAACGGAATTGGAGCAGGAAGACCTCGGTGAGCAGGCCCAGCACGAGCGCGCCCACCACCGGCCCCGCCGGCCGGCCCACGCCGCCCAGCAGCGCCATGATGATGACCTGGAACGAGATGAGCGGGTTGAAGGCGACCTGGGGGTCGATGTAGGTCCAGCGTGGCGCGATGGCAGCACCGGTAGCGCCCATGAGCGCCGCCGACAGCGCGAACACCGCGACCTTCACGCCGATGGGGCGCACGCCGAGGACCTCGGCGCGCTCCTCGTCGCCGCCGATCGCGACCAGCGCCAGCCCCCAGCGCGAGCGGCGCACGAGCATGGCCGCCACCACCGCGACCACGGCGATGACGAGCAGGCCCCAGTAGAGCGTGCGCCGCTCGACCGACAGCACGAGCACGCGCCCCACGGTGCCGGTGACGTTCGACTCGTACCAGACCACCGTGTGCCGCACGAGCTCGCCGAGGCCGAAGGTGAGGATGGCGAAGTAGGGGCCGCGCAGCCGGAGCGCGAGCAGCCCGACCGGCAGTGAGAGCAGCGCGCCGGCCGCGGCCCCGGCGACGATCGCGGCCGGCCAGCCCGCCGCGGCGCCCATGAGCGCCATGACGTAGGCGCCGACGCCGTAGAACGCCGCGGCGGCGAGCGAGAGGTAGCGCGTCGGTCCCGAGAAGAGCGTCCACGCCGACGCCAGCGCCACGTCGGCCAGCAGGGCCAGGCCGAGCGCCACGTGGTAGGTGGGCGCGAGCGTCGGGAAGACCGCGAGCGCGCCGAGCAGTGCCGCCGCCCACACCCACGCCCGCCGGCCCCGCAGCCCGCGCCGCGTGCGGTGCCAGAGGCGGCCCGGTCCCCCCTGCAGCGCCATCGCGCTCTACGCGCCCTCGGCCCGGCCGGGTCGGCGCGCCATCGAGTTGAACAGGCCGTAGGGACGGAGGACGAGCACGAGGGCGAGCACGCCGTAGCTGATCACCATGCGGAGGTCGGGCGCGGTGAAGTAGACGCCGAGCGCCTCGACCACGCCGAGGATGAGGCCGCCGAGCAGGCTGCCGCCCACGCTGCCGAGGCCGCCCAGGATGATGACGACGAGCGCGGTGATCGTGTACGGCAGGCCGACGAACGGCGTGAGCTCGAAGAGCATGCTGAGCAGCGAGCCGCTGACGGCGGCCAGGCCAGCGCCGAGGCCGAAGCACAGCGCGTGCAGCCGCGGCACCCGCACGCCGATGAGCCGCGCGCCCACCGGATCCTGCATGAGCGCGCGCACGGCCGCACCGGTCAGCGTGGCGCGCAGGAACAGCATGAGCCCGGCGGTGACCGCGGCCGCCACCGCGAAGGCCACGACCCGGTTGGTCGGGAACACGGTGCCGAGGGCGCGCAGCGGCCGGTCGAGGTACTGGTAGCCGCGCATGTCGGCACTGAAGAGCAGCAGCGCACCGTTCTGAAGGATGAACAGCAGGCCGAACGAGATCAGCAGCGAGTTGGCCTCCAGCTCCTCGCGCGTGCGCTCCTGCTTCAGCAGCCGCCGGTAGAGGAGCGCGTGCACCGCCACGCCGCCGGCGAACACCACCGGCGCGCTCACGACGAGCGAGACGAGCGGGTCCATCCCCGCGTTGACGTGCAGGAGGTACGTCACGTAGCCGCCCAGCATCAGGAACTCGCCGTGGGCGACGTTGAGCACACGCATGAGCCCGTACTGGAGGTTGAGGCCCACCGCGATGAGGGCGTAGAGGCCTCCGAGCAGGAGGCCTCCCGCCGCCACGTCGAGGAGCAGCGCCAGGGTCACGCCGCCCCCGCTACTCCCAGTTCGGCTTGGGCACGACGGCCTTCGCGGTCGCCCGCTCCGCCGGCCACACGACCTCGAACTCGCCCTTCTGCCACTGCCCCACCATGCCCGGCGTGGCGGTGTTGACGCCCTTGGTGAACTTGATCGGCCCCGCCACGGTCGTGAACTCGGTGGCGTCGATGTGCGCCTTGAGCTTCGCGCGGTCGAGCCCGACCTTGGCCACGCTCTCCTCCAGGATCTGCAGCGACGCGTAGGCGAAGGCGCTGGCCCAGCGGTCCGGCTCCTTCTTCGTCTTGGCCACGTGGGCGTCGAAGTACGCCTTGGCGCCGGGGTAGCTCACCTTGGGGTTCCAGGCGCCGACGCCCATCACGCCCTCGGCCGAGCCCTTGAAGCGGTCGCGATAGAACGGAAACGCCGTGCCCACCGCCGTGTAGAAGATCGGCGGGTTGAAGTCGACGGCCTTGGCCTGGGTCGTCGCCAGGATCGTGTCGGGCGGGTACGTGAGCCCCACGAGGATCTCGGCGCCCCTGGCCTTGATGCCCTTGAGCACGTCAGTGAGGTCCTTCACGCCGAGCGGGTAGCTCTTGTCCTCGACCACCTCGAAGCCGCCCTCCTTCAGGAGCGGCATCAGCGCGGTGTGGTGCTCGAGGCCGAAGAGGTCGTTCACGTAGATGACGGCGACCTTGTTCAGCTTCTGCTGGCGCTTGACGTCCTTGAGGTAGTTCGCCAGCGACAGCATCATCGCGTCGGGCTGCGCGAGCATCAGGTAGTAGTACGGCAGCGCCATCTCCTTGAGCTTCAGCGAGCCGGCGGTGGGCGCGATCAGCGGGTAGCCGGCCTTGCTGGCGACGGGCGCGACGGCGAAGTTCGCCGCCGTCCCCCACGGCGGCAGCAGAAGGTCGACCTTGTCGTCGTTCGCCATCTTCTCGTACAGCCGGACGATGGTCTCGATCTCGCTCCGATCGTCGTGCTCGACGAACTGGATCGGCCGCCGACCGCCGCCGGCCACCGCGAGGCCGCCCTTGGCGTTGACCTGATCGAGCCACAGGTCGTAGTTGGGCCGCTGCGTGATCCCGGCGCCCACCGCGTAGGGGCCGGTGGCCGACAGCGTGAAGCCGATGCGGATCGGCGACTGCGCGGCGGCACCGCGCGGCAGCCAGGTCGCGGCCGCGGTCCCGCCGGCGAGCTTCAGGAAGGTCCTGCGTGCGATCGACGTGGCCATGGCGTTCTCCTTTGAACTCAAAGTCCCAGGTACGCGCGCTTCACCCTGGGGTGCTCGATCAACTGCGCGCCCGGTCCCTCCAGCACGACGCGTCCGTTCTCCAGCACGTAGCCGCGGTCGGCCAGCGCGAGCGCCTGACGGACGTTCTGCTCGACCAGCAGCACGCTGACACCCGCCGCGCGGATCCGCGCCACCAACTCGAACACGACCGTCACCATGCGCGGGGCGAGGCCCACGGACGGCTCGTCGAGCATGAGGAGCTTCGGCCGCTGCACGAGCGCCCGTCCGATGGCCAGCAGCTGCTGCTCGCCGCCGGAGAGCGTGCCCGCCAGCTGGCCCGCCCGCTCGCCGAGGAACGGCAGCAGCCCCAGCACCTCGTCCAGCGACGCGCGCGCCTGGGCGCGCGAGGGGGCGAGGTAGCCTCCCAGCCGCAGATTTTCGCGCACGGTCAGCCCCGGGAACAGGTGCCGCCCCTCCGGCACGTGCGCGATGCCGAGCGTCACGATCCGCGCTGGGTCGAGCCCCTCGAGCGCCTCGCCGCGGAACCGCACGGCGCCGCGCGTGACCCTGAGGAACCCCTCGCGCAGCCCCGAGCACACGCGCAGCAGCGTCGTCTTGCCGGCGCCGTTCGATCCCACCAGCGCCACGATCTCGCCCGCGTTGACGCCGAGCGAGGCCTCCCAGAGGACGGGAACGTCCCGATACTCGGCCTGGAGCCGGTCGACCTCGAGCAGCGCGTCCACCGCCCGCGCGGCGCTCAGGCGACGCGCTCGCCCAGGTAGGCGTCGAGCACGCGCGGGTCCTCGGCGACCGCCGCCGGCGGCCCCTCGGCGATCCGCTCGCCGTGGTGGAGCACGACGACGCGGTCGGCCACGCCCATGATCGCCTCCATCACGTGCTCCACCCAGAAGACCGCGGCGCCGCGCTCGTCGCGGATGCGCCGGATCAGCCGCATGGCGAACTGCACCTCGCCCGGGTTGAGCCCGGCCATCGGCTCGTCCAGGAGGAGCACGCGGGGCCGCGCGGCCAGCACCATGGCGAGCTCCACGAGCTTGCGCCGCCCGGTGGGCTCGCGCACGGCCTCGACGTCCGCCCGGTGCTCGAGCCGGACGAATTCGAGCGTCCGCACGGCGTCCGCCACCTCGGCGTCCGTCGTGCGCAGCGAGGCTGCCGCCCGCGGGCGGAACCGGGCGCTGAGCACGACGTGCTGGAGCACGGTCATGCCGGGAAACAGCCGGGGCGACTGGAACGTGCGCCCGACGCCGAGCCGGGCGATGCGGTGGGCCGACAGGCCCGTGATGTCCTGGCCGTCCAGGCGGACCGCGCCGGCGGTGGGTGGGATCAGGCCGCTGATCGCGTTGAACAGCGTGGTCTTGCCGGCGCCATTGGGGCCGATGAGGCCGACGATCTCCCCCGCCCCCACCCGAAAATCCACGTGACTGAGGGCCGCCAGCCCCCCGAACCGCACGCTGATACCGCTGCCCTCGAGCACGCTGGCAGGTAACCATCACCCGCCCGGGGGCGTCAAGGACCGTCGATCTCAGCGGCCTCCGGGCGTAGGGCCGACGAGGTCCAGGCCGACCAGCGCGCCGAGCTCGCGCAGCGCCGCCGCCGGCTCGTCCACCTTGATCGTCGTCATCCCGAGCGCTCGCGCCGCCTTGAGGTTGCTCCCGATGTCGTCGAGGAAGGCGGTGCGCGCGGGCGGCACGCCGAGCTCGCGGCAGGCGAGCTCGTAGATGCGGGGGTCGGGCTTGCGCAGGCCGACCACCCGCGACTCGACGAAGACGTCGAAGTGCGCGCGCAGCCGATGCGGGATGACGTCGTCCTCCGGCCCCTCCCGCTTCCAGTTGTTGGTGAGCGCGCCGACGCGGAGGCCATGCGCCCGGAGCCGGCGGATCGCCTCCAGCATGGTGGGCCGGGCCACGCCGGCGGCGGCGATGGCGGCCATCACCGCGGCGCCGTCCACCTCCACGCCCTGGGCCCGGCAGTCGGCCTCGAACGGCGCGCGGAACGCGGACACGGTCAGCTCGCCGCGCTCGAGGCGCGCCCACGCACCCGTCTCGCCGGACGCGACGATCGCGCGGTTGATCGCGTTGGCCGGCAGCCCGCGCTCGCGCTCGTAGCGCGCGATCGCGTGTAGCGGCGAGTCCATGACCACCCCGCCCATGTCGAAGAGGACGCCGGCCAGCCCGCTCACGCGCGGGATTGTAGCGTGTTACCATCCCGGCGTCCCCTGGCCGACCCGTCGAACCGAGAGGAAACAGCCATGACAGCCATCACCAAGTCCGTCGATCTCGACCGCCGCGGCCGCGTGGCCGTCATCACCGTCAACAACCCGCCGGTCAACGCGCTGAGCCAGCACGTCCGCCAGGGTCTGCGCGACGGGATCACGCAGGCGATCGCCGACGGCGGGGTGAGTGCCGTCGTGATCGTGTGCGCCGGGCGGACGTTCATCGCGGGCGCCGACATCACCGAGTTCGGCAAGCCGCCGGCGGCGCCGGGCCTGCACGAGGTCCTCGACCTGATCGAGGGCAGCCCCAAGCCGGTCGTCGCGGCCGTGCACGGCACCGCGCTGGGCGGCGGGCTCGAGGTGACGCTGGCCTGCCATTACCGAATCGGCGTGAAGGACGCGCGCTTCGGTCTTCCGGAAGTCAAACTCGGTTTGCTTCCCGGCGCAGGCGGTACGCAGCGTCTTCCCCGCGTGGTGGGGGTCGAGAAGGCGCTGTCGATGATGGTGAGCGGCGATCCGATCCGGGCCGACGAGGCGCTCAAGACCGGCCTGATCGACGAGATCGTCGAGGGCGACCTCACGGCGGCCGGCGTGGCCTTCGCCGAGAAGGTCCTGAACGAGAAGCGCCCGCTCAAGAAGATCCGCGACCTCGACGACAAGCTGGCGGCGGTGCGCGGCAAGCCCGAGGTCTTCGCGAACTTCCGCAAGTCGGTGGCGCGCCAGACCCGCGGCTTCCGGGCGCCCGAGAACATCGTCAAGGCCGTCGAGGCCGCGGTGAGCCTGCCCTTCCCCGACGGCATCAAGCGCGAGCGCGAGCTCTTCCTCGAGCTGCTCAACTCGCCCGAGTCCAAGGCCCAGCGCTACTTCTTCTTCGCCGAGCGCGAGGCGGCCAAGATCCCCGACGTGCCGGCCGACACGCCGGCCAAGGACGTCAAGAAGGCGGCGGTCATCGGCGCCGGCACCATGGGCGGCGGCATCGCGATGAACTTCGCCAACGCCGGCATCCCGGTGACGGTCGTCGAGATGAACCAGGACGCGCTCGACCGCGGCCTCGGCATCGTCCGGAAGAACTACGAGGCCACGGCCAGCCGCGGCCGGCTGACGATGGCCGATGTCGAGAAGCGCATGGGGCTCATCACGGGCACCACCGACTGGAGCGCCGTGCGTGACGCCGACATGATCATCGAGGCCGTGTTCGAGGAGATGCCGATCAAGAAGGAGGTCTTCGCCAAGCTCGACGGCCTCGCCAAGCCCGACGCCGTGCTGGCAACCAACACCTCCACCCTCGACGTCGACGAGATCGCCTCGGCCACCAAGCGTCCCGAGAGCGTGATCGGCACCCACTTCTTCAGCCCGGCCAACGTCATGCGGCTGCTCGAGAACGTGCGCGGTCAGAAGTCGTCGAAGACGACGATCGCCACCGCCATGACCATCGGTCGTCGCATCGCCAAGGTGCCGGTGCTGGTCGGCGTCTGCTACGGCTTCGTCGGCAACCGCATGCTCCACCAGCGCGGCCAGCAGGCCGAGAAACTCATCCTCGAGGGCGCGCTGCCCCACCAGGTCGACAAGGTGCTCACCGACTTCGGCTTCCCCATGGGGCCGTTCGCGATGGGCGACCTGGCCGGCCTCGACGTGGGCTGGCGGATCCGCAAGGGCCGCGGCACCAAGTCGCCGGTGGCCGACCGCATTTGCGAGCTCGGTCGCTTCGGCCAGAAGACCGGCAGCGGCTACTTCAAGTACGAGAAGGGCGACCGCACGCCGATCCCGGACCCCGACGTCGAGAAGATCATCGTCGACGTGGCGACCGAGCAGGGCATCACGCGCCGCCACGTCACCGACGAGGAGATCCTCCAGCGCCTGCTCTACCCGATGGTGAACGAGGGCGCCAAGATCCTCGACGAGAAGATCGCCATCCGGGCGAGCGACATCGACGTGATCTGGGTCTACGGCTACGGCTGGCCCGTCTATCGCGGCGGCCCGATGTTCTGGGCGGACCAGCTCGGCGTCCGGAGCGTGCGCGACACGATGCTGAAGTTCCAGAAGGCCACCGGCGACGCCTTCTGGACACCGGCACCCTTGCTGAACCGGCTGGCCGACGAGGGCAAGGGGTTCACGGGACAGTGAGCACCGCCGACCTCGCCTACACGCCGGCCACCGAGCTGGTCGCGCTCATCCGCGCCAAGAAGCTGTCGCCGGTCGAGCTGACGCGGGCCGTGCTGGAGCGCATCGAGCGGCTGAACCCGAGGCTCAACGCGTTCGTCACCGTCACGGCGGAGGCGGCGCTGGCCGCGGCTCGGACGGCGGAGCAGGCCGTGATGAAGGGCGGGCCTCTCGGCGCGATCCACGGCCTGCCGTTCTCGGTGAAGGACCTGGCCCTCACCCAGGGCGTGCCGACCAAGTTCGGCTCGCACATCTTCGCCGACCGCGTCGGCGAGGTGGACGCGCCGTACGTGCGGCGGCTACACGAGGCTGGCGGCGTGATGGTCGGCAAGACGACCTCGCCCGAGTTCGGCTGGAAGGCGCTCGGCGACAGCCCGCTCACGGGCATCACCCGCAATCCGTGGAACACGAACACGACGACGGGCGGGTCGAGCGCGGGCGCCGGAGCGGCGGCGGCCGCCGCGCTCGGGCCGCTGCACCAGGGCTCCGACGGCGCCGGCTCGATCCGCATCCCGTCCGGCTTCTGCGGGATCGTGGGGATCAAGGCCAGCTACGGCCGCGTGCCGCTGTGGCCGGTCTCGAACAACGACTACGCTACCCACGCGGGCCCCATGACGCGCACCGTCGCCGACGCCGCGCTCATGCTGAGCGTGATGGCCGGCCCCGACGACGTCGACGGCACCTGCCTGGAAGCGCCGCCCGCGGATTACGTCGGCCACCTCGACCGCGGGGTGAAGGGCCTGCGCATCGCCTTCAGCCCCGACCTCGGCAGCCTGCGCGTCGACGCGGAGGTCGCCACACCGGTCGCCGCTGCCGCGCGCGCGTTCGAGGCGCTCGGCGCCACCGTCGAGGAGGTCAAGCCGGGCTTCGCCGACACCACCGACATGATCCGGCTGATCTGGGGCGCCCACTACATCGGCAACTACGGCCAGTACCTCGATCAGTGGCGCGACCGGATGGATCCCGGCCTCGTCGCGTGCATGGACGAGGCGAAGCGCTGGAGCGCGGCCGACTACGTCGCCATGCGCGGCCGCAAGATCAACTTCTGGGACAGCGTGCGCCCGCTCTTCGAGCGCTACGACCTCCTGCTGACGCCGACGACGTCGGTCGCCGCCTTCGAGGTCGGTCGCCTGAACCCGGCCGGCTGGCCCCAGCACGCCTGGGACTGGTTCCCGTGGGCGTCGTTCTCGTACCCGTTCAACTTCACTGGCCAGCCCGCCGCCACCGTCCCCGCGGGCTTCACACCGGGCGGCCTCCCCGTCGGCCTGCAGATCGTCGGCCGCCGCTTCGCCGACCTCACCGTCCTCCAGGCCGCCCGCGCCTTCGAAACAGCACGCCCCTGGGCCGGCCGCAAGCCCATCGACTGAGAAATCATGTGGCGCGTGGTGACGCTGGCGGGCGGATACGGGGGTCGCGGGCGCGCCCTCATGGCGAGCCGTCGTCGCCGTTCGAGCGGAGGGCGCGGCGAGCGAGCCGCTGACGAATCGGCTGTCCGCCGGCCCAGCCCCCTCTGGGGGATGGGGGGCACGAGCGAGGCGCGCCTGAAGCGAGTTACGGCGACAGGCGAGCCATGTAGGCGCGCCCGCGACCCCCGTATCCGCCCGCCAGCGTCACCGCCCCGCACGTGAGGAGATCGCGTCATGCCTGAGACCGTCGGATTCATTGGACTGGGCACGATGGGCGGCCCCATGGCCGCCAATCTCGCGAAGGCCGGCGTGCCGCTCGTGGTGTTCGACGCGAGCGCGACGGCTGCGGCGGCGGCCGGCACGCAGCCCGGCGTCACCGTGGTCGGCTCGCCGGGCGAGGTCGCGTCGCGGTCGGCCGTGCTCTTCACGTGCCTGCCGAACGACGACATCGTGCGCGCGGTCTACCTGGGCGCCAATGGTGTCGCCGGCGGCGGACGCGCGGGCTTGGTCACCTGCGACTGCTCGACCGTGAGTCCCGAGGCGACGCTCGAGGTCGCGGCCGGCCTGAAGGCGCGCGGCATCGTCCACATGGACACGCCGATGCTCGGCTCGCAGCCGCAGGCCGTCACCGGCGAGATCTTCTTCATCGTCGGCGGAGATCGCGACCGGCTCGCCACGATCAAGCCCTACCTCGACGTCATGGGCCGCCTGCACATGTACGTGGGCCCGTCGGCGACGGGGAACCGGGTGAAGCTCCTGCACAACGGTCTCGGCGCCGTGGTGGCGGTGGCGGTGGCCGAGACGCTCGCCACCTGCGTGCAGTCCGGGGTCGACCCCTACGTGTTCGACGAGGTCGTGCGCAACGGCGGCGGCATGGCCTTCGGGACCTACTTCGACCGCCGCGTGCGGCGCATGCTGAGCGGCGACTTCTCGCCGACCTTCGCCGCCGAGCTGATGCTGAAGGATGCGGGGCTGGCGCTGGCCCTCGCGCGATCGGCCAAGGTGCCGACGCCGATCCTCGAGGAGACGCAGCGCACCTACGCCGAGGCCGTCGCCGGCGGCTGGGGCAAGGAGGACTTCTCGGCGGTCACCCACGTGATCGAGCAGCGCGTGGGGCGGAGGATCTCGCAGCCGCCACGGACGTGATCGACGACCTCCCGATCGTCGACGCCCACCAGCACTTCTGGGACCCGCCGCGCACGCCGCATCCGTGGCTGACGGGGGCTCCGCTCGCCAGCTTCCGTTACGGCGACTACGCCCCGCTCCGTCGCTCGTACCTGCCGGCCAACCTTCGCGCCGATGCGAAGGGCCAGCGCGTCGTGGCGACGGTGCACGTGGAGGCGGAGTGGGACACGAAGGACGAGGTCGGCGAGACGCGATGGCTGGCGACGCTCCGCGCGGAGCACGGGCTCCCGACCGTCGCGATCGGGCACGCGTGTCTCGAGGACCCCGGCGTCGAGGAGGTGCTGGCCGGACACGCGCGCTTCGACTTCGTCCGCGGGATCCGCCAGAAGCCGGCGGCGGCTGCGTCGCCGGCCGAGGTCCGGCGCGGCGCCCCGGGCTCGATGGACGATCCCCGCTGGCGGCGCGGCTACGCGCTGCTGGAGAAGTACGGGTTCTCGTTCGACCTGCAGACGCCGTGGTGGCACCTCGACGCCGCGGCCGACCTCGCCCACGCCTTCCCGCGCACGACGATCATCGTCAACCACACCGGGCTCCCCGCGGACCGCAGCCTGGCCGGGCTGAAGGCGTGGCGCGAGGCGCTGCAGAAGGCGGCGGCCGAGCCCAACATCGCGCTGAAGATCTCGGGCATCGGCCAGCCGCGGCGGACGTGGCCGCGCGACGCCAACCGGCAGGTGGTGCACGACGCCGTCGGCATCTTCGGCGTCGCGCGCTGCATGTTCGCGAGCAACTACCCGGTGGACGGCCTCTGCGTGGGGTATCGCGCCCTGTTCGACGACTTCAAGCGCTTCGTGGCCGACCGGACGCCAGCCGAGCGGCGCGCCCTGTTCCACGACAACGCCACCCGGCTGTACCGGATCGAGGCTCACGATCTCGTGAACTTTCGGTGACCGCGAGGTTGGCGACCGGGATGTCGGGCCTCCCTCGTTCGGCATCGCATTTGCTCGCTGGCTGCCCCCCGGGAGACGACATGACCGTGCCGGACGCGGCAAGATCCACGAACATCCTGAAGCGCTTGTGGTCCCTGGTTCCCTCGGGCGGATCCCTTCCGGAGAATGTCTGGCAAGGTCGCTATCGGTTCCTGGTCGGGCTGACGTGGTTCCACGCCATCATCATCGCCCTGGCAGGGCCGGTTCTAGGCCACCGGTGGGAGTTGAGCGTCCACGCCTTGTTCGAGCACGGGACCGTGCTCCACACCGCCGGCGAGGGGCTCGTCGTCGCGGTGTTCGCGGTGCTGGCGGGCTGGTGACGCGCCGGCCGTACCGTACAGGCGACCGCGATCGGCTTCGGTCTCATGAGCTCGTCGGCCATCCTGGTGCACCTCTCGGGTGGCTACATCGAGTTCCACTTCCACTTCTTCGTGATGCTCACGTTCCTGGCACTCTGTCAAAACTGGATCCCGTACCTGCTCGCCGTCGCCTTCGTGGCCCTGCACCACGGCGTGGTGGGCGTGCTGTGGCCCCACGAGGTGTACAACCACGAGGCGGCGTTCAACTCGCCGTGGACGTGGGCCGGCATCCACGCCGTCTTCGTGCTGTGGTCGTGCGTCGGTACCGTCGTCGCGTGGCGCTTCAACGAGCGCGCATTCGCGCAGACCGCATTGATTCTGGAGGCGGCGGGCGAAGGCATCTTCGGCCTCGACACCGAGGGCCGGATCACTTTCATGAACCCGGCGGCGGCCCGGATGCTGGGCGTCAACCCCCGCGCCCCGATCGGCAAGCCGATCGATCAGTTCGTCCATCACCTCGGCACCGACGGCACCCCGTTGCCCAGCGAGGCGTCGATCTTCGCGCCGCTCGGCGACCGCGCCACCCGGCAGGGGAGCGATCAGATCTTCGCCCGGCCGGACGGCAGCTACATCCCCGTGGACTACGTCAGCACCCCGATGATCGAGCGGGACGAGCTGACCGGCGTGGTCGTCAGCTTCAACGACATCACCGAGCGCCACCGGTCGGAGGCGGCCCTGCAGCGCAGCCACCGGCGGCTGGAGGAGACCCTGGCGCAGCTGAAGACGACCCAGCGGCAGGTGCTCCAGCAGGAGCGACTGAGGGCCATGGGCCAGATGGCCAGCGACATCGCCCACGACTTCAACAACCCGCTGTCGCCGATCGTCGGCTTCGCCGAGCTGCTGCTCCGGCATCCCGATCTGCCCACGGCCCAGTCCTACGTGCAGCTCATCAACACCGCGGCCCACGACGCCGCCTCGATCATCCGCCGGCTGCGTGAGCTCTACCGGGAGCGGGCCGAGACCGTGGCCGAGGTGCCGGTCGACCTTCGTCAGTGCATCGACGAGATCGTCGCGCTGACCCAGCCGCGCTGGAAGAACGAGGCGCTCGGCCGGGGCGTCACCATCCACGTGGAGACGGACGTCGCCGACGTGCCGGTCGTTCAGGCGGACGCGCCCGCGATCCGCGAGATGCTGGCCAACCTGATCTTCAACGCGGTGGACGCGATGCCCGCGGGTGGCACGATCACCGTGAGCGCCCGCGGCGAGGGCGCCCGCGTCCGGCTGGAGGTCAAGGACACCGGCGAGATCGAGAGCGCGCCAGGACGAGGCACCAGCTTCATCGTGCGGCTTCCCGTTCAGGGGCGCGCCGGGGTCACCCGCGCCGACGCGGCGGCACCGCAGCCGCCTCGAGGGCTCCGGGTGCTGGTGGTGGAGGACGAGCCCATGGTGCGCATGGGCGTGGTCGCGCAGCTCGGCAGTGAGGGGCACGTCGTGGACAGCGCGGCGAACGGGCGCGAGGCCCTCGACAAGTTCATGTCGGGCCGGTTCGACCTGATCGTGACGGACCGGGCGATGCCGGAGATGGGGGGCGACGAGCTGGCCGCCGCCATCGAGCGGTTGTCACCCAACACCCCGGTCATCATGCTCACCGGCTTCGGGGACTTGATGGAGGCCAAGGGCGAGCACCCGGCCGGGGTCGACGTCGTGGTCGGCAAGCCCGTCACCCTCGACGCACTGGCCGACGCCATCCGGCAGGTGAGCGGCCGCGGCGACCGATAGCTACGCGGGGGGCCCCTGTCGGGCCCCCCGCACATCCTCTACTCCGGCGCGCTCAGCAGCGTCCCTTCTTGGCCTGGCCGGGCGGGCACCAGGGGCCGTCCGCGGCCGCCATCTTCTTCGCGTGGCCGGGCGGGATCTTGTAGTGCTTCACCGGCACCGCCAGCACGGGCTTCGGCACTGCTCCGGCCGCGACGACCGTCCACGGCGCGCGCGGGCCGGCGGCGACGAACCAGGTGCCGTTGTGGTGGCTGTAGTAGCGCTTCTGGTAGACGAACAGGTTGAACGAGGCGGTCGGAACGTGGTGGACCGGGGTGCCCGCCACGACGATCATCGGCGGCGGCGCCAGCACCAGCGGGGGCGGCGGCGGCACCACGATGTTGACGCCGACCTTGACGTCGGCAGCCGCGGCCGGTCCCGCGGAGAGCGTGAAGGCGGCGACGGCAAGCCAGGCGAGCTGCGTCTTCCGCATGTTCGGGGGTCCTCCCGGCCGGACGCGTTGCATGGCTGTTGCCAGGGCCGGGCGCCCATCGTCACGAGGGGTTGGCGCGCGCCGAGCCCCCCCGCCCTGTCACGCCGCCACCGGGCCGCGTCAGGTCCCCGGCACCCCACCGATGGGTAACGTTGACAGGACCGGGCCGCCGGTGCACAATGCGGCGAACATGAAGTCTATGGCCCTTGCCACTGTGAGGTCGACGAGCGCGGCACTCTCGCTCGCGAGCCTGCTCCTGACCTAGGCGCGCACCCCCTCCGGGTGCGCGCCTGAAAGCCTCTCCCGTGTTCCGGGGAGGCTTTTTTGTTTTGTCGAGCCTGTGCGTGTTCGCTGAAAGGAGACGCCCGATGGCGCCGAAGGCCGGTCCACCCAGAGCGATGCCGTTCCAGCACTACCACTCGTTCACGCCGATCCCGCTGCCGGACCGGACGTGGCCGAGCAAGGTGATCACCCAGGCCCCTCGGTGGTGCAGCGTGGACCTGCGCGACGGCAACCAGGCGCTGATCGACCCGATGGACCCGGAGCGCAAGCGCCGGATGTTCGACCTGCTCGTCAAGTGCGGCTTCAAGGAGATCGAGGTCGGCTTCCCGTCGGCCTCGCAGCCCGACTTCGACTTCGTCCGCCAGCTCATCGAGGAGGACCTGATTCCCGAGGACGTCATCATCCAGGTCCTCACGCAGGCCCGCCCCGAGCTGATCGAGCGCACGTTCGAGTCGCTGCGGGGGGCGCCGCGCGCGATCGTCCACCTCTACAACTCGACCTCCACGCTGCAGCGGCGCGTGGTGTTCGGGCTCGACCGCGCCGGCATCGTCGACATCGCGGTCCGGGCCGCCCAGCTCTGCAAGAAGCTGGTGCGCACGATCCCCGAGTGCGACGTCCACTGGGAGTACTCGCCGGAGAGCTTCACCGGTACCGAGCTCGACTTCGCCAAGGACATCTGCGAGGCGGTGATGGACGTCTGGGAGCCGACGGCGAAGCGGCCGGTCATCCTCAACCTCCCCGCCACCGTCGAGATGGCAACGGCCAACGTCTACGGGGACCAGATCGAGTGGTTCCATCGCAACGTCAAGGCTCGCGACTCGATCGTGCTCTCGCTCCATCCCCACAACGACCGCGGCACCGCCGTGGCCGCCGCCGAGTTCGGTGTGATGGCCGGCGCTGACCGCATCGAGGGCACGCTCTTCGGCAACGGCGAGCGCACCGGCAACGTGGACGTCGTCACCATCGCCCTCAACCTCTTCAGCCAGGGCGTCGACCCCAAGCTCGACTTCGCCGACATCGACGCCGCCCGCCGCACGGTCGAGCACTGCAACCGGCTGCCCGTGCACCCGCGCCACCCCTACGTGGGCGACCTCGTCTACACCGCGTTCTCGGGCTCGCACCAGGACGCGATCAAGAAGGGCTTCGAGGCGCTCGGCAAGGACTACGACCTCTGGGAGGTCCCCTACCTGCCGATCGACCCGCACCACGTCGGGCGCAGCTACGAGGCGGTCATCCGGGTGAACAGCCAGTCCGGCAAGGGCGGTGTCGCCTACATCATGAAGTTCGAGCACGGCCTCGACCTGCCACGCCGCCTGCAGATCGAGTTCTCGTCGGTCATCCAGCGGCTGACCGAGGCCAGTGGCACCGAGATCACCGCCGATCAGATCTGGTCGGCCTTCCAGTCGACGTACCTGGCGACGGGCCGGGTGGCGCTGGTCGGCCATCCGCTGATCACGACCGCACCCGACACCGGGGCCACCACGCTGGAGTCGAACGTGCGGCTGGACGGCGCCGAGCGCTGGATCAAGGGCTCCGGCAACGGCCCCATCGCGGCCTTCGTCGACGCGCTGGGCCGCGACGCCGGCACCGCGATGGAGATCGTGGACTACGCGGAGCACGCGCTCGGCGAGGGCGCCGACGCGACCGCCGTCGCCTACGTCGAGGCCCGGGTCGGCGGCAAGACCCGGTGGGGCGTGGGCGTCGACGCCAACATCGTGACCGCGTCGCTGCGCGCGGTCGTGAGCGCGGTGAACCGCCGCTGAGCGCCGGCGGACCGCGCCCGCGGTCCGCATGAGCGAGGAGGAGCACGTGGACAAACGCCGGCTGGGCAGGAGCACGCTACAGGTCTCGCCGATCGGTCTCGGCTGCATGGGGCTGTCGGGCACGTACGGGCCGGCCGACGACGCGGAGTCGACGACGCTGATCCAGCGCGCGATCGACCTCGGCGTCGACCACCTCGACTCCTCGGACATGTACGGCTGGGGCCACAACGAGGAGCTGATCGGCAAGGCCATCCGCGGCCGGCGCGACCGCGTCGTGCTCACCACGAAGTTCGGTCAGGTGCAGAACCCCGGCGGGCCCAACCTCGTCAACGGCCGCCCCGAGTACGTCGTCCAGGCGTGCGACGCGAGCCTCAAGCGCCTGGGCGTGGACGTGATCGACCTCTACTACCAGCACCGCGTCGACCTGAACGTGCCGATCGAGGAGACGGTCGGCGGCATGAAGCGCTGCGTCGAGGCCGGCAAGGTGCGCTTCCTCGGTCTCTCCGAGTCGGCGCCGGAGACGATCCGGCGAGCACACAAGGTCCACCCGATCACCGCGCTCCAGAGCGAGTTCTCGGTGCTCTACCGCGCCGAGGCCGAGCAGACGCTGCCGACGCTGCGCGAGCTCGGCATCTCGTTCGTGGCCTACTCGCCGCTCGGCCGCAGCCTGCTGACCGGCCAGATCCAGAAGCCGCAGGACATCGCCGAGGGCGATCGACGGCTGGCCCACCCGCGCTTCCAGGGCCAGAACCTGGTGCAGAACCTCGAGCTGGTCCACCGTCTCGAGGAGCTCGCCCGCACCAAGGGCTGCACGCCCGGCCAGCTCGTGCTCGCCTGGCTGCTGGCCCAGGGCCAGGACGTCGTCGCCATCCCCGGCACCAAGCGCTTCGACCGCCTGCAGGAGAACCTCGGGGCCGAGAAGGTCCAGCTCAGCCCTTCCGACCTCGCCCGGATCAACGAGGCGGTCCCGCTCGGCGCCGCCGCCGGCCCTCGCTACCCCGAGGGCATGATGAAGACGGTCTACCTGTAGTCGCGTGAGCCGCGGCGACGCGACGGCGTTGACGGCGGGTCGTGTTCCGGGCCCGCGCGCATGGCTCGCCTGCCACCGCTGCTCGTTCGGCGCGCGGCTCGCTGCGACCCCCCATCCCCCGTTGGGGGTCGCGCGAGGGCTGTCATCCGTCGGCGGCTTGCTCGCCACACGCCGAACGAGCGCGGCGGCGACGGCTCGCCATGATGCGCGGGCCCGGAACACGACCCGCCGTCAACGCCGTCGCGTCCCCACGGCTCACGAACGCCAGTAGAGTTGGTGATGGGCGAGAGCAGCATCCGCGGATACGTGTTCGATGCGTACGGCACGTTGTTCGATGTGCACTCGGTGGTGGAGGTCGGGCGGGAGATCACCGATGATCCGGTGGCGCTGTCGGCTATGTGGCGGCAGAAGCAGCTCGAGTACACGTGGCTGCGATCGTTGATGGGGCGGTACGAGGACTTCTGGGACGTCACGGAGGCGGCGCTGCGCTACGCGGTTCGCCGGCTCGGCCTCGCGGCGAGCCCCGCGCAGCTGGCGCGGCTGATGGACGCCTACCTCTCCCTCGCCTGCTTCCCCGACGTCGTCGGCGCGCTGGAGCGCCTCGCGCCGCGACCGCGCGCGATCCTCTCCAACGGCTCCCCGCGCATGCTGCAGGCGGCGGTGACGTCGAGCGGCCTCGGCCGCCACCTCGATCACGTCCTGTCGGTCGACGCGGTGCGGACCTACAAGCCGGCCCCCGCGGTCTACGCGCTCGGGCCGCGCGCCCTGGGGAGCGACGCTGCCGACCTCCTCTTCGTCTCGTCCAACGCCTGGGACGTCGCCGGCGCCCGGGCGTTCGGCTACCGCGTCGCGTGGTGCAACCGCGGACACGCGCCCGAGGAGGAGCTCGGGCTGCGCGCCGACGTCGTGATCACCGCCCTCGATCAGCTTCCCGACCTCGTCCCCGCCGCGCGCTGAGCGGCGCGGTGTACGCTGAGACCAAGCGAGGCCCCTTCTGCGGATCGAGGACTACGCGCTGATCGGCGACTGCCGCACGGCGGCCCTGGTCGGCCGCGACGGCTCGATCGACTGGCTCTGCCTGCCGAGATTCGACGCGCCGGCCTGCTTCGCGGCGCTACTGGGCACCGCCGAGCACGGACGCTGGCTCCTGGCTCCGGCCGGCGACGTCCGCGCGGTCCGTCGTCGCTACCGCAACGACACGCTGGTGCTGGAGACCGAGTTCGAGACCGACACTGGCACCGTCGTGGTCACCGACGCCATGGTGCTGGGGGCCCCCGAGGTCGTGCGCCTCGTCGAGGGACGGCGGGGCCGCGTGCCGATGCGGATGGAGCTCGTGGTGCGCTGCGACTACGGCTCCCTCGTGCCCTGGGTGCGCCGCACGGCCGACGGCGTCACCGCGATCGCGGGCCCCAACGGCCTCACCCTGCGCACGCCGCTCGCGCTCCGCGGCGAGGACTTCCGGACCGTCGCCGAGTTCGAGGTGAGCCACGGCGACCGGGTGCCGATGTCGCTCACGTGGTTCGAGTCCCATGGGCCGGTGCCGCCCGCCAGCGACGTGGAGCGCGCCCTCAAGGACACCGAGGCGTGGTGGCGGGAGTGGGTGGGCCAGTGCCGCTACGAGGGTGAGTGGCGCGAGGCCGTGGTGCGCTCGCTCCTCACGCTCAAGGCGATGACGTACGCCCCCACCGGCGGCCTCGTCGCCGCCGTCACCACCTCGCTGCCCGAGCGGCTCGGCGGGGTCCGCAACTGGGACTACCGGTACTGCTGGCTGCGCGACGCCACGTTCACGCTCTACGCCCTGATGATCGGCGGCTATGTCGGCGAGGCGCGCGCGTGGCGCGACTGGCTCGTGCGGGCGGTGGCGGGCAAGCCGTCGCAGACGAGCATCCTCTACGGCGTCGGGGGCGAGCGGCTGCTCCCGGAGTGGGAGCTGCCCTGGCTCCCCGGCTACGAGGGCTCGCGACCCGTCCGCGTCGGCAACGCGGCGACCACGCAGTTCCAGCTCGACGTCTACGGCGAGGTGATCGACACGCTCCACGTCGCGCGCCGCTCCGGCATCGATCCCGACGAGAACGCGTGGCGCGTCGAGCGGGCGATGATCGAGTTCGTGGAGTCGGCGTGGCGCGAGCCCGACGAGGGCATCTGGGAGGTCCGCGGCGGCCGCCGCCACTTCACGCACTCCAAGGTCATGGCGTGGGTGGCCCTCGATCGCGGGGTCAAGGCCGTCGAGCGGTTCGGCCTCGACGGGCCGGTCGCGCGGTGGCGGGCCGTACGCCAGGCGATCCACGACGAGGTGTGCCGGCGCGGCTTCGACCCCGAGCTGGGCGCGTTCGTTCAGTACTACGGCGCCCACGAGGTCGACGCGAGCCTCCTGATGACCCCGCTCGTCGGATTCCTGCCTGCGACCGACCCGCGCATCCTCGGCACCGTCCGCGCGGTGCGCGCGCAGCTCATGGCCGACGGCTTCGTCGCCCGCTACCCGACGCACCCCGAGGTCGACGGCCTGCCTCCCGGCGAGGGCACCTTCCTGCCGTGCACGCTCTGGCTCGCCGACAATCTCGCGCTGGAGGGCAGCCTGCACGAGGCGCGCGAGCTCTTCGAGCGCGTCCTCGCCGTGCGCAACGACGTGGGCCTGCTCTCGGAGGAGTACGACCCGCACGCGCGCCGCATGCTCGGCAACTTCCCCCAGGCCCTCTCCCACGTGGCCCTCGTCAACACCGCCCGTAACCTCACGCGCGCCGGCGGCCCCGCGGAACATCGGCGGAACGCCTAGGCCGTCAAGTCCGCCAGGCCCAGTAGAGGAAGAGGGCGATCATCACGAGGGAGACGGCGAGGTCGGCCGCGATGCCGGCGAGGAGGCCGAGGAGGGCGCCGAGACCGCTGCGCACGCTGCCCCTGACGCCGGCCCCGCGGAGCAGCTCGCCGGCGATCGCGCCGGCGACGCCGCCGAGGATCACGCCGAAGGGGCCGAGGAACACGCCGACGATCGCCCCGACGATGGCGCCGACCACGCCCCACCGGCTGGCGCCGTAGCGCCGCGCGCCGACCGCGCCGGCGAGGAAGTCGAGGACGAAGCCCACCACGCCGAGCGCCGCCAGGATGGCGAGCCGACCCCAGCCGAGCGTCTCGAAGTCCGTCGCGACGGCCCACACGAGGGCGCCGACGACGATGAAGGCGGGCCCCGGCAGCCACGGCACCACCGAGCCCACGAGCCCCGCCACGAACAGCACGCCGACGAGGATGGCGACGACGGTCAACGGCGTCGGCGTGAGCCCCTGTCAGGGCTCGATGGCGTAGCGGGCCTCGACGCTGACCACGACCTCGAGCTGACCGGACTCGATGGGGCCCGGCGCCGACAACGTGGTCATGCGCGCCACGGGGAACGGCCGGACGGGCGAGCTGTCCGTCAGCGAGAGCAGGCGCCCGAGCTTGACGCCGGCGGCGGCGGCCACCTGGCGTGCCCGCGCGGCGGCGTCCTGCACGGCCAGCGCGCGCGCCTCGGCCTCGACGCGCGACGGATCCTCGACCGTGAACTGGATGTTGCGGACGACGTTGGCGCCGCCCGCGACCGCGGCATCGGCGACTTTCCCGAGGCCGTCGACGCCCCGCACGCGGACCTGGACGATGTTCGAGACGTGGTAGCCGATGATGCGCGGCGTCGGCGCCTCGCCGGGCTGGCGCGTGGGCTCGACGACGGGATCGATCGCGTACATGGTCGTGCGGACGTCGGCGTCGCGCACGCCGAGCGTCTTCACGCGCGCCAGGACCTCGCGCATCCGGCGGTCGACCTCCGCCGTCGCGTCGCCGAGCTGGGCGGCCCGGGCCTCCGCGCCGACCTCGATCGTGCCGGTGTCGGGCTTGACCGCGACCCGGCCGGTGCCGGTGACGCCGATGCCGCGCTCGCCCGCCGCCCGCCCGTCGAGGCCCGCACACCCGGCGACGAGCACGGCGACGAGCAGCACGACGGACACACGGGAAACTGTCATGCGCCGACCGTAGGCCGTCGCGACGCGACCGTCAAGCGGCACCGCGGCCCTCAGGCCTTGTCGGGGACGACCGCGAAGTAGAGCGCGACCTCGCCGCGCTCGAGGCGCACGGTGAGCCGCTCGCCCTTCTTCATGTCGCGCGTGGCGCGCTCGAAGTCGCCGAGGGACCTCACGGCGTGGCGGTTCACCTCCACGATGACGTCGCCGCGCTGGATGCCGGCCTCCGCCGCCGGCGAGCCCTCGTCGACCCGGGTGACCAGGACGCCCTCGGCGGCGCGGCGGCCGATCTCCCGGGCGACCTCCGGCGTGACGGGACGCACCTCGAACCCGAGCCGCGAGACCTGCCGCTCGTCGGGCGCCTCGCTCAGCACGACGTCGAGGCTCCGCTGCGCGTGACTCCGCCACACGGTGACCTTGGTCCGCCGGCCGGGCACGGCCAGGCCGACGACGCGGGCGACGTCGCCGGGCTTCTCGATCTTGCGTCCGTCGATCGCCGTGACGATGTCGCCGGTCTTCAGCCCGGCCCGGGCGGCCGGACTGTCGGGCTTCACCTCACTGACGAGGACGCCCTTGCGGCCCTGGGCGCCGGGCTCCTGCGTCAGCGGCTGCAGCACGATGCCGAGCCATCCCCGCGTCACCTTGCCGTGCTCGAGCAGCTGGGTGGAGACGCGACGGGCCATGGTGGCCGGGATGGCGAAGCCGATCCCCGAGCCGCCGCGCACGACGGCGGTGTTGATACCGATGACCTCGCCCCGCATGTTGACGAGCGGCCCGCCCGAGTTGCCGGGGTTGATGGCGGCGTCGGTCTGGAGGAAATCGTCGTAGGGGCCGGCACCGATCTGCCGAGCCTTGGCGCTCACGATGCCGGAGGTCACGGTGGCCTGCAGCCCGAAGGGGGAGCCGACGGCCAGCACCCAGTCGCCCACCTGGACCCCGTCGGAGTCGCCGAGGGGCACGAACGGGAACCGCTTGCCGCTGGCCTCCAGGCGCAGGACCGCGAGGTCCGTCTGCTTGTCGAGGCCGACGACCTTGGCCTTGTGGCGGGTGCCGTCCAGCAGGGTGACCTCCACCTGGCTGGCCCCCTCGATCACGTGGGCGTTGGTCAGCACGATCCCCGAGGGGTCGACGATGACCCCGGAGCCCAGCCCCCGCCGGGGCAGGCGCTCGGGGGCGTCACCGAAGAAGCGCTTGAAGTACTCCTCGCCGTAGAACTCCTCGAGGGAGGACCGTCCCCCCGCTCGTCGCTCGGCGTGCACGTTGACCACGGCCGGCTTCACCGCCTCGGCGAGCTTGGCGAACGTACCCGAGTCCAGCCGTAACTGCACGGGAACGATGGCGGGACCGGCGATGGAGTCGGACAGGTGGCTGCCGAGCAGACCGCCCGAGAGCCCGAGGGCCAGACCGAGGACCAGACCAGGCAGGGGACGCGTCTTCATCGTTGCCGGACCTCCTCGTGGACGGACGCCTGGAAGCACTTGCTTGGACGACCGGGGGGTCGCCTTCATTCACGCCCGCCTGGGCGATACAATCGCCCCGGGAGGGTCGCATGAGCCAGTCCGTGGTGGTCCAGCCCATCGCCGGGGCCATCGGTGCCGAGATCAGCGGCGTCGATCTGTCGAAGGATCTGAGCGACGAGACGGTCGCCGCCCTCCGTCGGGCCTGGCTGGAGCACCTGGTGGTCTTCTTCCGCGACCAGGACCTGCCCCCCGCGAGGTTCCTGGCCTTCGCCCGCCGGTTCGGCGATCCCATCGAGTACCCGTTCGTGAAGGGCCTGCCCGAGGCGCCCGAGATCATCCCGGTGCTCAAGCTCGAGCACGAGAAGATCAACTTCGGCGGCATCTGGCACTCCGACACCGCCTACCTCGACGTCCCGCCCATGGCCAGCATGCTGGTGGCCCGCGAGGTGCCGTCGGCGGGCGGCGACACCCTGTTCGCCAACATGTACCTGGCCTACGAGACGCTCTCGGACGGGATGAAGCGCCTGCTGGAGGAGCTGATCGCCGTCAACAGCTCGGCCGCCGCCGACGTGTCGCGCACGCGCGAGGACCGCATCAAGGACAGCGCCCGCGCCGACGCCCGCAAGGAGTACAGCGCCGCCCACCCGGTCGTCCGCGTCCACCCCGAGACCGGCCGTCGCGCGCTGTACGTGAACGTCGCCCACACGGTGCACTTCGAGGGCATGACCGCGGAGGAGAGCGCGCCCATCCTGAGATACCTCTACCAGCACCAGGTCCGGCCGGAGTTCACCTGTCGCTTCGCGTGGCGGCCCGGGTCGCTCGCCTTCTGGGACAACCGCTGCGCCCAGCACAACGCGATCAACGACTACCAGGGCCACCGCCGGCTCCTGCACCGGATCACGCTCGCGGGCGACAAGCCGGCGGGACCGCGCTAGGCACGGATCGCGATCGCCTGTAGATATCGCGACTCGATGGCGATCGTGCCATCCGGCGCGCGGTTGTAGCGCCGGAACACCTCCTCGACGTCCCGTCGCAGGCCCTCCTGGCCGGCGCCGTCGACCAGCTGGAATGCGCGGCTGGTCGGGCCGAAGTAGGTCCGGAAGACGGTCACGACGTGCTCCATCGAGTGGTAGTACTGGAACACCGTCCGGCGCTCGGTCGTGATGGACCGCGCGCCGGGACCGAGCAGCTCGGCCAGCCCGGCCTCCGTCCCCCAGCGCACCGCGGGCTTCAGCCCCGCCGGCGGGGCGACGTGCCGCGCGTGCGCGCGGAAGAAGTCGCCGCCGAAGTCGTCGGGTGTCCAGCTCGCCAGGCCGATGCGGCCGCCTGGGCGGCAGACGCGGAGCAGCTCGCGCGCCGCCTTCTCCTGATCGGGCGCGAACATCACGCCGAACACCGACATCACCGCGTCGAAGCTCGCGTCCTCGAACGGCAGCGCCTGGGCGTCGGCGACGCGGAAGTCGACGCTGGTCCCCTCGGCGGCGGCCCGGATCCCGGCGCGCTCGATGAGCGCGGGCACGTAGTCGATGCCCGAGACCCGGCAGTAGCGCCGCGCCGCGGCCAGCGCGGCGTCGCCGCTCCCGCACGCGACGTCGAGTACGCGCGCTCCCGCGGGCGGGTCGACGGCGCGACACAGATCCTCGCTGACCGGGATCAGCTGGCGCGCGAGCTCGTTGAAGTCGCCGGTGGCCCAGGTCGCCTGCTGGCGCTCCGTGATCTGACCGTAGTCGACGGCACCGGGATCCGGCGTCATCGCGTCGTTCCCTCGTAGACCGTCTCGCCGCCGACGACGGTCATCGCCACCGGCAGGTGGCGCAGCTCCTTCACCGGCACGCGGGCGATGTCGTCGCCCAGCACCACCAGGTCGGCGAGCTTGCCGGGTTCCAGGCTCCCCTTGATCGACTCCTCGAACGACGCGAAGGCGCCGTTGATCGTGTGCATGCGGATGGCGGTGGTCAGGTCGACCCGCTCGTCGGGGCCGCACACCTGGCCGTCGGAGGTCGCACGCGTGAGGGCCTGCTCGATGCCGAACAGCGGGGCCCAGTGCGTGACGGGCGAGTCCGACGAGCCCGCCACGGGGACGCCGGCCGCGATCAGGCTCCGGGCGGGGAACATCGTGTCGGCGCGGTGCTGGCCGTAGTTGGCGATGTAGCCGTCGCCGAACTCCCAGAAGAACGCCGGCTGCATGATCGGCAGGATGCGCTGGGCGTGCACGCGGGCGCGCAGATCGGGCGGGCAGATGCCGCAGTGCTCGATGCGGTGCCGCAGGCCCTCGCGCGGCGCCTCGCGCTGGGCGCGGGCCATCGCGTTCAGCGTCTGCTCGATCGCGCGGTCGCCGACCGCGTGCACCGTGCACTGGAAGCCCTGGCGGTGCGCCTGACCCATGAGATCGTCGAGATCCTCCTGCTCCCAGTAGAGGATGCCATGGTCCTGGCAGTTCGAGGTGTACGGCTCCCGGGTCGCCGCCGTCGGCCCGCTCGAGGACCCGTCGGTCATCACCTTGAAGGCGCCGAGCTTCAGCCGCGCGTCTCCGAGCCCGGTGTGCACGCCGGTGCCGAGCAGGCCCATCAAGGGATGCTTGCGGGTGTTGACCGTCGCGAACGCGTAGATCCGGATGCGCAGCTTGGCGGCCGTCGCCAGGTCCTGGCCCGGCACGAAGGCGGGGCCGACGAAGCCGCCCGCGTCGTGCACGCTGGTGCCGCCCGCCTCGACGTACGCTTCGTCGGCGCGCAGCAGCGCCTGCCGGAACTCGTCGGCCGACGGCAGCGCCGCCATCTGCAGCGGCGTCTGCGCGGTCTCGTAGGCGACGCCCAGGTTGCGGCCGCCCTCGCGGTCGTAGCGGCCGCCGGCGGGATCGGGCGTCGCGTCGGTGATACCGGCCAGCGCCAGCGCGCGACCGTTGACCGAGGCGATGTGCCCGCAGGTGCGCGTAAAGATCACCGGGTGGTCGGGGGCGACGACGTCCCAGTCGAGTCGGTTCGGGTGGCGCTTCTCGGCCAGGCGCGACTGGTCGTAGCCGCGCCCTCGGATCCAGGTACCCGGCGGCTGGCTGGCCGCGCGCGCCCGCACCGCCTCCTGCAGCGCGCGGATCGATTGCATCCCCTTCGCCTTGCAGTCGATCGACGTCACCGTCATGCCGATGCTCGGCAGGTGGCAGTGCGCGTCGACGAAGCCCGGCAGCAGCGAGCGACCGCGCAGCTCGACGACCCGCGCGCCCGGCCCGGCCAGCGCGCGGATCTCGGCGTCGCCGCCGGCGGCGAGGACGCGGCCGCCCCCGACCGCGAGGGCGGGGACGACGTCGTTGGTGGCGTTGACGGTGTGGACGCGGCCCCCGACGAAGATCAGGTCGGCGTGTGTCGTCATGGTGCGATAGCATACCCCGCATGCCTGCCGACCACTGGCTCGAGACCTATCGTGGCACCGTGTTCCGCTGGGAGGTGGACAGCAACGACCACCTCACCGTCGCCTACTACCTGGCCCGCTTCGGCGACGCCGCCACCGCCGTCCTGCATGCGCTCGGCCTGGACGCGGCCCCGACCACCGAGTGCTTCATCCACTACAGCCGCGAGCTGCGCGTCGGCGACCTCATGCACGTCGAGAGCGGCGTCATCGCGGCCGTGGCCGACGACCTCGTGCTCGGCCACCGGCTCGTCGAGTCGACGGAGGGCGCGCTCTGCACGACGGTCGAGCACCGCCTGGCCGTCCGCCTGACGCCCGAGCAGCGACGCGCGATCGAGGCGCGGCGCATCACGTGGGACGGCCCCCGGCGCGAGCGGCGTCCGCGGCCGGCCACGCTCGACGGCTTCCAGGACTCGACCCGCGACGCCGTCAAGCCCACCGAGGCGGACCCGCTCGGACGGATGGCCCTCCCCGCCGCCATCCATCGCTTCTCGGCCGCCAACGGCCACGTCCTGGCCGCCTTCGGCTTCACCCCGCGCTACATGCGCGACAACAACCGCGGGTTCTCGACCTTCGAGTTCCAGCTCGGCTTCGAGAGCGGCGTGCGCGTCGGCGACCCGCTCCTGGTGAAGAGCGCGCTCACCCACGTGGGCAACTCCTCGATGCGCATCCTGCACGTCATGACCGACCTGCGCAGCGGCGAGCGCGTCGCGACGCTGGAGCAGTCGGGTGTCCACCTCGACCTCGACGCCCGCCGCCCCGCCCCCCTGCCCGCACCCCTGCGTGCCGCCGCCCTGAAGCTGCTGGTCGCGTCCGGTTGACAGCCTGCCGCGGGTTGCCGGTCGGCGGACGGTGATCTAAGATGCCGCCAACCACGACGGTGACCGGACGGCCACACTGGAGGAGACGATGAACCGGTTCCACAAGACGCTGTGTCTCGTGCTCGGCACGCTGCTCCTGATGCTGCTGCCGGCCACCGCCCACGCTCAGAAGAAGCAGCTCGTGATCGCCCTCAACCAGGATCCGGACATCCTCGACCCGTCGCTGTCGCGTACCTACGTGGGGCGCATCATCTTCGCGCAGATCTGCGAGAAGCTGTACGACATCGACGAGAGCCTCAACATCTTCCCGCAGCTCGCCACCGCCCTACCGGCGGTGAGCGACGGCGGCAAGACCGTCACCATCAAGCTGCGGCCCAACGTGAAGTTCAACGACGGCACCCCCTTCACCGCCGAGGCCATGAAGTTCTCGCTCGACCGCCACCGCGAGATGAAGGGCTCCAACCGTCGCAGCGAGCTCGAATCCGTGACCGCCGTCGAGGTCGTCGATCCCCTGACGGTCCGCCTGCGCCTGAAGGCGCCGTTCTCGCCGCTCACCGCCCAGCTCGCCGACCGCGCCGGCATGCCGATCTCGCCGACGGCCGACAAGAAGCTCGGTGAGAAATTCGGCACCGCGCCGGTGTGCGTCGGTCCCTGGCAGTTCGTCGAGCGCGTGCCTCAAGATCGGATCGTCGTCGAGCGGTCGCCGCACTACTTCGACCAGGGCGCCGTGAAGTTCGACCGGATCGTCTTCCGCATCATCCCCGACGACAACGTGCGCCTGGCCAACCTCCGGTCCGGCGACATCGACGTCATGCATCTGGTCGGCGCCACCGACGCCTCCAGCCTCAAGAAGGAGGGGCGCTTCGACGTCTCCAGCGTCACCGGGCTCGGCTACAACTCGATCAGCATCAACCTCCGGAACAAGACCGGCAAGACGAACCCGCCCGGCGACCTCGGCACCCCGCTGGCCAACGACCCGCGCGTGCGCGAGGCGTTCGAGCTGTCGATCGACCGCGAGGCGCTCAACCAGGTGGCCTACGAGGGCCAGAACACGGTCGGGTGCGGGCCCATCTCACCCAACAGCGTCTACTTCGACAAGACCCGCACGTGCCCGGCCCGCGACGTCGCCCGGGCCAAGAAGCTGCTGGCCGACGCCGGGCTCGCGAGCGGCTACAAGTTCGAGATGGTCATCGTGAACAACCCCCAGCAGCGGCGTGTGGGCGAGGTCATCCAGGGCATGGCCCGCGAGGCCGGCTTCGACGTGAGCCTGCGGCCGGCGGAGTTCGCCTCGGCGCTGAAAGACAACGACGACGGCAAGCACCAGGCGTTCCTCATCGGCTGGAGCGGCCGCGTCGATCCGGACGGCAACATCCACCAGGGCCAGGCGTGCGGCGGCAGCCTCAACGCCACGCTGGCCTGCGACGAGAAGATCGACGCGCTGCTGAACAAGGCGCGCGAGGTGACGGACGTCGGCCAGCGCCGGGCCCTGTACCGGGAGGCCATCGACCTGATCGGCGCCCGGCGGAACACGCTCTACCTCTACCACCCGAACTACATCGTCGCGTTCCCCAAGGCCCTCAGGAGCTACAAGGCCGTGCCCGACGGGCTGATCCGCGTGAAGGGAACGTCCTGGCAGTAGCGGCGGCGTGATCGAGTTCCTCGTCCGCCGCGCCTTCATCTCGGCGGTCACGCTGCTGCTGATCAGCCTGATCGTCTTCACCGGCGTGCGGATGATCCCGGGCGATCCCGCCCGGGTGCTGGCCGGCACCGACGCCGACGCGGCCGGGCTCGAGGAGATCCGGGAGAAGTACGGGCTCGACGCGCCGCTGCCCGTGCAGTACCTCAGATGGCTGGGCCTCGCCGTCACCGGGGACCTCGGCGAGTCGATCCGCACGCGGACGTCGGTGGCGTGGATGGTCGCCACCAAGCTGCCGATCACGGTCGAGCTCGCGCTCCTGTCGCTGCTCGTCGCGGTCGCCATCGCGATCCCGGCCGGCGTCCTCGCGGCCGTCCGTCGCAACACCGCCTGGGACGTGCTGGCCAGCGGGGTCTCGCTGTGCGGGGTGTCGGTCCCCAACTTCTGGCTCGGGATCATGCTCATCCTCATCGTGTCGGTCCGCTTCGGCTGGCTGCCGGCCTCTGGCTTCGTGCCGCTCGCCGAGGATCCCCTCGGCAACCTCAAGCGCATGGTGATGCCGGCGCTCGTGCTCGGCACCGGGCTGGCGGCGGTGCTCATGCGCCAGACCCGCAACGCGATGATCGAGGTGCTCAGCGCCGACTACGTCCGCACCGCCCGCGCCAAGGGGCTCGCGCAGATGGCGGTCGTCGTGCGCCACGCCCTCCGCAACGGGCTCATCCCGGTGGTGACGATCCTCGGCTTGCAGATGGGCGCGCTCATGGGCGGCGCCGTCGTCACCGAGCAGATCTTCGTGCTGCCCGGGTTCGGCCGGCTGATCGTGGAGGCCGTGTTCACGCGCGACTATCCCGTGGTGCAGGGCGTCGTGCTCATCACCGCGTCGTCGTACGTGCTCATCAACTTGCTCGTCGACGTCTCCTACAGCGTGCTCAACCCCCGCATCCGCATCCGGGGCACCGCCGATGGCGCCTGACGCGGCGAGCCCGGCCTTTCCCCTGCCGCTCGCGGCCGAGGCCGCGCCGCCGTCGGGGCTGCTGCACCGCGCCTGGCGCGTGGGCCGGCGACGACCCGCCGCGCTGGTGGGCGCGACCATCGTCGCGCTGTTCGTCGTCATGGCGGTGGGCGCTCCCTGGATCGCCACCCACGACCCGGTCCGCACCGACTGGGCGAAGATCCGCAAGGCGCCGTCGTGGGCGCACCCGTTCGGCACCGACGACCTCGGCCGCGACGGCTTCTCGCGCGTCGTGTGGGGCGCCCGCATCTCGATGCAGGCCGGCGTGTTCTCGATCCTGTTCGCGATGGCCATCGGGGTGCCGGTGGGGCTCGTCGCCGGCTACTATCGCGGCGCGCTCGACCAGCTCATCATGCGGCTCACCGACGCCTGGCTGGCCTTCCCGTTCCTGATCCTGGCCATCGGGCTGGTCACCATCCTCGGGCCCTCGCTCACCAACGCGACGCTGGCCATCGGCCTCGGCGCCACACCGACGTACATCCGGCTCACGCGCGGGCTCGTGCTCTCGACCAAGGAGGAGGACTACGTGCAGGGCGCGCGGGCGCTGGGCGCGGGCGACCTGCGCGTGATGACGCGTCACCTGCTGCCCAACGTCGCTAGCGCCATCCTGGTCCAGGCCACCGTCGCCATCCCGACTGCGATCATCGCCGAGGCCGTGCTTTCGTTCCTGGGGCTCGGCGTGCAGCCGCCGGCGCCGTCGTGGGGCACCATGCTCAACGCCGCCCAGCAGTTCCTCGAGCAGGCGCCGTGGATGGCGTACTGGCCGGGGCTGGCCATCTTCTTCCTCGCCCTGTCGTTCAACCTCGCCGGCGACGGCCTGCGGGACGTGCTCGACCCGCGGGACTACTGAGCGGCGTGGCGCGGATCCACATCGTCGGCGCCTCGGGCTCGGGAACGACGACGCTGGGGCGGGCGCTCGCGACGAAGCTGGGGTGCGCGCACCTCGACACCGACGACTTCTACTGGCTGCCGACCCGGCCGCGCTTCCAGCACCCCCGGCCGGTCCCCGAGCGCCAGGCGATGCTCGGTGGCGAGCTCGCGCGACACGCGAGCTGGGTGTTGTCGGGGTCGCTGTGCGGGTGGGGCGACGTGTTCATCCCGCTGTTCGACCGCGTGGTCTTCCTGTGGATCCCGGCCGACCTTCGCCTCGCCCGCCTGCGCGAGCGCGAGCACATGCGCTACGGCGCGGCCATCGCGCCGGGCGCCCCGCAGCACGCGGCCTACGAGGCGTTCATGGCCTGGGCGGCCGGCTACGACGACGGGCTCGAGCCGCCGGAGCGGTGCCGGCGGATGCACGAGCAGTGGCTGGCCGCGCTGCCCTGCCCCGTCGAGCGGATCCTGGACGCGGGCCCCACCGAGGCCCACGTCGAGACGCTCCTGCGCGCGTCAGCCCCCGACCCAGTATGAGCCGATCGCGAGGCCGTCGATCCGCTTCTCGACCAGGGCGCGGATGGCGTCGCCGGGCCCGCACACGATCGGCTCCTCGTGGACGTTGAAGCTCGTGTTGAGGACGAGCGGGATGCCGCTGAGGTCCCGGTAGCCCTCGATGAGGCGGTGGTAGAGGGGGTTCCGGTCCCGGCGGACGAGCTGCGGCCGCGCGGTGCCGTCGACGTGGACCACGGCCGGGATGCGAGGCCGCCACTCCGGCACGACCTCGAGGGTGATCGTCATGAACTCCGCGGTGTGCGCCGCCGGCGTCACGTCGCGGAAGACGGTGGAGGCGGCCTCGGCGAGCACGCTGGGCGCGAACGGCATGAAGTCGGTGCGACTGAGCCGGTCGTTCAGCCGCGCGTGCATGTCGGCGTCGATCGGGGCGGCTACGATGCTCCGGTAGCCCAGCGCGCGCGGCCCGAACTCCATCCGTCCCTGGAACCAGCCCACCACGAGCCCCTCGTGGACGGCCCGCGCCGCGGTCTCGGCGATCCGCTCGCCCGGCAGGTGGCGGTACGCGAGGCCGGCGGCGTCGAGCGCGGCCTGGATCTCCGCGTCGTCGAAGCCCGGTCCCCACGCGACGCCGTCGAGCGGCCGCCGCGCCGCGGCGAACGCGGTCGGGTCGAGGGCGGCCAGGGCCAGCAGCGCGGCGCCGACGCTGTTGCCGGTGTCGCTCATGCCGGGGAAGACGAACACGCGCTCGACGCCGGGGAGCTCGGCGATGCGCTGGTTGAGCCGGACGTTCGCGAAGACGCCGCCGTTCAGCGCGACCCGCGAGGTCCCGCTCTCGGCGAGGGCGGTCTCCACGAGCGGGACGACCGCCTCCTCCAGGATGCGCTGCGCCGCGGCGGCGACGTTCTCGCGCGAGTGGCCGCGGATCAGCTCCCCGAGGTACGCCATCCGCTCGGCGTCGGCGCGCGGTCGGCCGGCGAAGTCCGAGGTGAGCATCCGGCCCGAGGGCGCGCAGCGCAGCGCGCGCCGGAACGCCTCGTGCAAGGGCTTGGGATCGCCCCACGCGGCCAGGCCCAGCACCTTGCCCTCGTGGCGCAGCGGCCGGAAGCCCAGCATGCTCGTGATGCCCTCGTAGAACCAGCCGGCCGAGGTGCCGGGGACGTCCGAGACGGCCGTGCGGCTGAGGACGCCGTCCCGGAACGTCCCCGAGGTGTGATGGATTCCCAGGTGCCCGACGCCGTCGACGGTGAGCACCGCGGCGTCGTCGAAGCCCGAGGCGCACGCCGCCGCCATCGCGTGGCAGGCGTGGTGATCGAAGCAGCGCAACAGCGCGTCGGGACGGAAGCCCTCGCGGCGCAGGAAGCGCTCGGCGCGCAGGTACGGCTCCGGATTGGGATCGCGCCCGGCCCGCTGCAGGGCCCGCTGCACGTGGCCGACGGCGACGTCGCGCACCGGCCGACGGCGGAGGCGGTCGCGCAGGTGTTGCCAGCGCCGCTCGAGCTCCCGGAGCGGGCTCGGATGCCGGATGCAGTCCGCGGGGAAGCGGTCCGGGACGAGCGCGACACAGTCGACGCGCGAACGGTCGATACCGGCGAGGCGGAGCACGTGCTCGATGGCCTGGCGGGGGAGCCGGCCGCCGTCCCCCTTGATGCGGGTGAGACGCTCCTCGGCGATGGCAGCAATCACGGTTCCATCGCGGAGGAGCGCCGCCGAGGCGTCGTGCGACGGCGAGATTCCGAGAATCCACATAGTCGAATCTGGCGGCGCGAGCATAGCACAGGCCGTCGCGAGGACCACGCCTCGCGACGCCGTTGACACGGCACTTATAGTCTCGATGAGATCGCGTCGGGCGGGTGGCGTCGAGGCGGGCACGTGCCGAGGAGGGGCGTGATGAAGCTCTGTCAGTTCTTCGTACCGGGCAAGGGCAAGCGCGTCGGCGTCGTCGCCGGCGAGGCGGTCCTGGACATCACGGCGCCGCGCGCGGGCGTCGGCTCCGTCACCGAGCTCATCGCCGCCGCCGGCACCGCGACGCGCCTGGAGAGCCGTCTCCGGACGCTGGCCCGGGCCGCGCGCACCCGGGTGCCGTGGGCCTCGCTGGACCGCGCACCCTCCCCGCGCCACCCGCACCTGCTGGCCCCCCTCGACCCGCCCGAGATCTGGGGGGCCGGCATCACCTACCGGCGAAGCCGCGAGTACTACGAGGCCCACACCGGTGAGGGCGGCCGCACCAAGGGCATCTACGACTTCGTCTACGAGTCGGAGCGGCCCGAGCTGTTCTTCAAGGCGACCGCGGCCCGCATGGCCGGCCCCAACGCGCCCATCCACGTGCGCGCGGACTCGACGCTCACCGCCGTCGAGCCGGAGCTGGCGCTCGTGCTCGGCCGCGGCGGGGCCATCGTGGGCTACACGGTCGGCAACGACCTCTCGGCGTGGGACATCGAGCGCGCGAACCCGCTCTTCCTGCCCCAGTCGAAGATGTACGACGGGTGCTTCGCCTGCGGCCCCGTGCTCGTCACCGCCGCCGAGATCGGCGACCCGCACGCGCTCGACCTGTCGTGCGCGATCGAGCGCGGCGGTCGCACCATCTACGAGGGCCGCGTCAACACCAAGGAGATGCGGCGACAGTGCGCCGAGCTGGTCACCTGGCTCACGCGTAGCAACACGTGCCCGCCCGGCACCGTGCTGTCGACCGGCACCGGCATCCTCGTCCCGGACGAGCACGCCCTCACCGACGGCGACGTCGTCGCGATCACGCTCGAGCGCGTCGGCGTCCTCCGCAACCCGGTCCGCCGATTGAAGAGCTGATTCGCCCGGTCATATCACCTCGCGGAGCTCGGCCAGCGGGTCGGTGACCTCCTCGGCCCGCGTCAGCGGGGCCAGGCGCCGCTCCTCCGTTCGCGCGGCCAGGAACGCCACCGCCGCGGCGACGACGTCGTGGTCGCGCAGGATGCGCTGGTGGCCGAGTCCGTCGGTCATCAGCAGCGCCGCTCCCAGCCAGGCGTGGGCGATCGCCCGGCCGTGCTGCCACGGGACCACCGCGTCGCCACGATCGTGGATCGCCAGCAGCGGGAGCCGCAGCGCCGGCGCCAGCGCCGGCACGTCGAACGACGAGAACGGCCGGCCCACGCGCGTCTCGATCCGCCGTCGCATCGCATCGCCGACGGCGCGCGAGAAGCCCAGGGTCGCGGTGAAGCGCGTGGCCGGCCCGGCCAGGTCGGCCGCCGGCGCCACGAACACGGCGGCCGCGGCGTCGAGCCCTTCGTAGAGTGCGCGGGCGGCGACGGTGGCGCCGACCGAGTGCGCGATCAGGCCCGCCAGCGGCCCGCGCGAGGCGGCGACGGCGCGGGTCGCCTCGACCATCTCGGGGATCGTGACGATCCCGGTGTCCGTCGGGCCGTGCCCGGGCGCGTCGAAGGCGAGGACCGAGAAGCCGCGGGCGACGAGCGGCTCCACGAACGGACCGAGCTGGCCGGCGCGTCCGCCCCAGCCGTGCACGAGCATCACGGTGGGCCCCGATCCCCACAGCCACACGTCGACGTGACGCCGGCCCACCTGCAGCGGGCGCGCCCGGCCGGTGGCGAGCAGCGCGATCTCGTCCCGGCTCACCGGCGAGCGCGGCGGGGTGAGGAACATGCGCTCGGCCAGCGCGGCCGCCAGCGACGGCGCCGCCGCCGACAGCGCCCGGGCGCCGGCCCGGATCAATGGCAGCCTCCGCCGCTCTCTGCTAGATCGAACGATCGTGCTTTTCTCCATCGCGAGGTATTCCGCGTCGGTCATGACGTCTCTCCTTCTGGGGTTTAGCGGCGCCGGCCGCGGGTGGCGGCGGCGGGTTCGGCGTGGGGGCCGGTGAACGCGGGCGCGCGGGCGGCGCGCACGAGGGTCTCGAAGGCGGCGGCGGCACGGTCGTGGGCCTTCGGATCGCGCATCAGTCGCGAGGCGTGCACGAACGCCAGACCGATGCCCTGGCAGTCGTAGGCGAACTGCTCGCAGTCGAGGTCGGCGCGGAAGTGCCCCTCCTGCACCGCGATGCGGGCGGCGCCGGCCAGCGTGTCCATCCAGTCGCGCAGGTTCTGGACGACGAAGTCGCGCACGGGGCCGGGGCGGTCGTCGAGCTCGAAGGAGGCGGACATGAACGGGCAGCCGCCCGGCAGGCTCGGGGATTGCTCCCAGTCGAGCCAGCGCTCGAAGAGCTCGCGTACGCGCGGCTCGCCGCGGGGCGCGGCAAAGGCAGGCTTGACGACCGCCTCGACCATGCGGGCCCCCGCCATGCGGAGGATCTCGAGCTGCAGGGCTTCCTTCGACCGGAAGTGCGCGAACAGCCCGCTCTTGGACATGCCGAGGTCGTCGGCGAGCCGGCCGATCGTGAGCCCCTCGAAGCCGATGCGGGTGGCCAGGCCGAGCGCGTGGGTGAGGATCGCCTCCCGCGTCTGCTCGCCCTTGGAGCTCACCTTCGCCACCGCCATGGGAACAAAATAGTACGATCGTTCGATCGAGTCAAGCCGGGCTCACGGCCGCGTCGACTTGCCGCCGGCCGCCTCCTTCTCCTGGCGGGCGCGCATGCGCTCGACGCCGCGGTTGTAGTCGGTCTGCGTCTGGGCCACGGTGACATAGAAGCCCCTGGGGCTCGACGCGATCGAAGACCGCGTTCCAGCCCCCGGTCTCGTTCCGGCACGGCGTCAGGCGCCCTCCACGATGACCAGATTCGTGCGGGCGGTCCGCTGGCGCAGCTCCTTCGCCTCCCGGTACTCCTCGCACGCCCACCACTCGCGCGCCCGCTCGACGCTGTCGAACTCGAGCACGACGAGGCGCGCGGGATTCCACGTCCCCTCGAGCGTCTCCGTCTTGCCGCCACGCACGACGTAGCGGCCGCCGTACTGGGCGATCGTGGACGGGACCAGCTGGCGGTACCGCTCGAATCCCTGCGGATCGGTGACCGAGACCTCGGCGATGACGTAGGCGGGCATGGCGACCTCCCTCCGCTCAGTAGCGGTTGGCGATGGGCAGCTCGTCGGCCGGGAACAGCGTGATGATCTGGGCGCCGGCCGGGGTGACGATGACCTCTTCCTCGATGCGCGCCGCCGACACCCCGTCGGTGGCCGGGCAGTACGTCTCGACCGCGAACATCATCCCCGCCTGCAGCTCCATCGGATCGTCGAACGAGTTGAGCCGACTGATGATCGGCCGCTCGTGCAGGCCGAGGCCGATGCCGTGGCAGAAGTTCAGCCCGAAGGCGGCCATCTCGCCGTCGAAGCCGATGTCCTGGGCCTTGGGGAAGGCCCGGGCGATCTTGTCGGTGGTGACGCCGGGCTTGATCAGCGCGATCGCCTCGTCCATCCACTCCCGCGCCTTCTTGTAGGCCGTGACCTGGGGCCGGGTGGCCTTGCCCACGCTGAAGGTCCGGTAGTAGCACGTCCGGTAGCCGATGAACGACATGATGATGTCGAAGAACGCCTGATCGCCGGGGCGGATGATGCGGTCGGTGAAGTTGTGGGGGTGCGGGCTGCACCGCTCGCCCGAGATCGCGTTGATGGCCTCGACGTTGTCGGAGCCCATCTCGTAGAGTCGCTTGTTGGCCAGCGCGACGATCTCGTTCTCGCGGGCGCCCGGCTTGAGCGCCTCGAAGATGTCCTGGTAGACACCGTCGACCATCGCGGCCGCCATGTTCAAGAGCGTGAGCTCGTCCTGGCTCTTGAGCATGCGCGCCTCGAGCATCACCTGTTGGCCGTCGCGGACCTCGACGCCGGCCTCCTGGAGCGCGAAGAGGAACGGCGGCTCGACCACGTCGATGCCGAGCGGCAGGCCGTCCACGCCCTCGGCCTTGAGGATGTCGCGGATCTCCTGGGCGGCCTTCCGGAAGAGGCCGGCCTTCGGCGACACCGCGCCGCGCATGCCGACCATGCCGGCCAGCGACTGCCGGGCGGGGATCTGCGGCGCGTAGAGGCGGTGGTGGCGGGCGGCGGAGCCGAAGTCCCACACCCACGGCTCGCCGGTGCCCGTCAGCAGGCACCAGCGCGTGAGCTTGTCGCGCGCCCACTCGCCGATGACCGTGCCCGAGAGGTAGCGGATGTTGTACTGGTCGAACACGAGCACCGCGCCGAGGCCCGAGCCGGCCAGTGCCTGGCGCGCGCGGCCGAGGCGGTAGGCGTGCAGGCGACGGAAGTCGACGCGCTCCTCGAAGTCGACCTGCATGTGGCCGGGCGCCTGCAGCGGCCGGTCCCAGCGGTACCGTGGATCGACGTCGGCGGCGGTCACCGGACGGGGCGTGGGCTCGGGCTTGCGTGGCATCGGGGGCCTCCTCGCCGTGGCGCGGCCCTCGGCGGCTCCGCGACCCGCGGCACGGCGCGACTATAATACGGCCCGGAGGTTCATCGATGCGCCCACCGTCCCAGCCCGAGCTGTACCGTCCGCGTCTGACGTATCCCGACCTGCCGTACGGATCGATGCTCGATCGCCCCGTGCTCCTGCATCCCGAGCGCGAGGCGGTCAGCTTCCGGGACGTCAGCCTCACCTTCCGCGAGCTGGACGGGCTGGTCAACGCCTTCGCGAACGCGCTGCGGGGCCTCGGCATCGGCCGCGGCGACCGCGTGTGCCTGTTCATGACGAACCGGCCGGAGTACGTCGTCGCGTTCTACGCGCTCGCGCGGATCGGCGCGGTGTCGAGCCCGATGAACCCCTCGTACAAGGAGCGCGAGGTCGCCTACCAGCTCGGCGACGCCCAGGCGGTGGCGGTGGTGGTGCAGCAGGACCTGCTGCCGATCGTGCGCGCCGTGCGCGGCGAGGTGCCGCGGCTCAAGCACGTGATCGTCGTGGGCCCCGGTGCGGAGGCGGCCGCCGACGTGGTGCGCTTCGCCGACGTCGTGCCGGCGGCGACGACGGCGCGGCCGCCCGCGCTCGACGTCCCCGGCGACGAGCTGCTCGTGCTCCCCTACTCGAGCGGCACCACCGGGCTGCCGAAGGGGGTGCTGCTGAGCCACAAGGTCTTCCTGTCGAACAACATCCAGTTCATGTCGGCGATCCGCGCCACCGACGCCGACACGTTCATGGTGTTCCTGCCCTTCTATCACATCTACGGGCTCATGCTGATGGGCGGCGCCGTGCACGGCGGCACCCGCATGGTGGTCATGGAGCGCTTCGACATGGCGGAGGCCCTCCGGCTCATCGTCGACAAGCGCGTGACCATCGTCTTCGTGGTGCCGCCGATCCTCCTCGCGCTGGCCAACAAGCCGGACATCGAGAAGGTCGACTGGAGCCACGTGAAGATGTTCATGGTCGGCGCCGCGCCGGTGGCGCCGGAGCTGGCCCGCCGGGTCACCGAGCTCACGGGCGTGAAGGTCGTGCAGGGCTACGGCCTCACCGAGGCCGGCCCGGTGACGCACCTGAACCCGGTCCACGACGACACGTTCCTCACCATCGACACCGGCGGCCTGCCGGTGAACGACACCGAGCAGAAGGTCGTCGACCTCGAGACCGGCGAGCGCGAGCTGCCGGCGGGCGAGGTCGGCGAGATCATCGTGCGCGGCCCGCAGGTGATGCTGGGCTACTGGAACGCGCCCGAGTCCACCGCGGCCGCGCTGCGCGACGGCTGGCTCTACACCGGCGACATCGGCCGCATCGACGCGCTCGGCTACTTGACCATCACCGACCGCAAGAAGGAGATGATCAAGTACAAGGGCTTCGGCATCGCGCCGGCCGAGATCGAGGCGCTGCTGTTCGAGCACCCCGGCGTGGCCGACTGCGCGGTGATCGGCAAGCCCGACCCCGAGGCCGGCGAGGTGCCCAAGGCCTTCGTCGTCCGCAAGGATCCGGCGCTGACGGGCGAGGCCCTGCTCGCGTGGGCGCGCGGCCGGCTGGCCGGCTACAAGACCCTGCACGAGGTGGCGCTGGTCGACGCGATCCCGAAGACCGCCTCCGGCAAGGTCTTGCGTCGCGTCCTCAAGGAAGAGGAGCGCAAGCGCCTGGGCCTCACGTGACGCGCGCCGGCATCGACGTCGGCGACCCGTGGGAGGCCATCGAGGCGTGCTACGCGCGCGGATGGACCGACGGTCTGCCGGTGATCCCGCCGACCGAGCCGCTGGTGGACCGGATGCTCGCCGGCGGTCCCTGGTCGCCCGGCGAGGTACTCCTCCACGAGCCCGTGCGCGACCGCGCGGTGACCGCGGAGAAGGCGGCGATCAACGCGGTGATGGCGGGCTGCCGACCGGAGTACTTCCCGGTGGTGGGCGCGGCCCTCCAGGCGATCGGCGATCCCGCCTTCATGCTCCACGGCCCGGCCACCAGCACGGGCGGCTCCGCCCTCATGGTCATCGTCAACGGCCCGATCGTCGGGCGGCTGGACCTGAACGCGGGCGCCAACCTCTTCGGTCCCGGCACGCGCGCCAACGCGACCATCGGGCGGACGCTGCGTCTCGTCTTGCTGAACTGCCTGGACTGCCGCCCGGGCGTGCTCGACAAGTCGACCCAGGGCTGGCCCGGGAAGTACTCGCTGTGCTTCGCCGAGGACGAGGCGGCCAGCCCCTGGGAGCCGCTGTCGGTCTCGCGTGGCGTCGCCGCCGGCCGCTCGGCCGTGACCGTCTACGCGGCGGAGTCCGGCCACAACGTGCTGAGCCACGGCACGGGCGACCCGGAGCGGTTGCTCACCTGCTTCGCGGACGCGATGGCCGGGCTCGGCAGCCTGAGCCCGGGGCGCTCCGTCGTCGTCTTCGCCCCGGAGCACGCGCAGCACCTCCGCCGCGCCGGCTGGTCGCGGGCGCGTGTCCAGCAGTGGCTCTACGCCCACGCCTGGCGCTCGCTCGGCGACCTCAAGCGCGCGGGCAAGGTCGAGCCCGCGTTCTACACCAATCCCGAGCTGGTCGCGTGGATCTATCGAGATGCGCCGGGCGGACAGCCGGAGCCGGCGCCCGGGCTCGAGGACGCCGAGCGCGTCACGCCGCACGACGAGAGCGTGCGCGTGCATCGCGGGCTGGGGCCGGACGACATCGTGGTTGCCGTCGGCGGCGGCGCCGCCGGCGGTCACTCGGCCTTCTTCCCCTCGTGGAGCCGCGGCCGCTCCGTCCCCTTCGTCACCAAGGAGGTGCCCGCATGACCCGCATCCTCGACCCCACACTCTCCGATGCGGCCGCACCCGCCGCGACGCCCCGTGCGCCCCGGCCACTCGCGCTGCGCGGCCTCACCGTTGGTCTGCTGGCCAACGGCAAGTCGAACGGGATGGCGCTGCTCGACGGCATCGCGGAGCGCCTGCGGGAGCGCCACGGCATCGGCGAGGTCGTGCGCGCGGCCAAGACCAACGCGAGCGCACCCGTCTCGGAGGAGGAGGTCGAGCGGCTCGCCAAGCGGTGCGCCGTCGTGGTCACCGCCATCGGCGACTGAGGGTCGTGCTCGTCGGGCAGTGTGCTCGACGCCATCACCTTCGAGAAGCGCGGGATCCCGGCCGCGGTCGTCATCACCGAGCCGTTCGTGCCGACGGCCGAGGCCATGGCGCGCCTGGCCGGCATGCCCGGCTACCCCTACGCCGTGCTGCCGCATCCGGTGGGCAGCCTCACGCCCCGCGAGGTGGCCCAGCGCGCCGAGACCATCGTCGAGCGGGTCGAGGCGCTGCTGCTCACCGCCTGATCCACCGACTCAGGCCATCGATCGTGAGCGGTCCGGAGCCGCCCAGAACGAGCGTCGCCAGCCCGGCGAGGTACAGGAGGCTACACTCGTAGCCCGGCGGTCCGAACTGCGGACCGGCGGCCGTGACGCTCACGAGCTTGATCGAGCTGAACCCGTAGGGCAGGTGCACGGTGAAGACCGCGACGAGCAGCAGCGCCGCCATCGGGACGCTGACGAGCGCCACGAAGACCCCCAGGATGATCGCGAGGCCGCCGAGCACCTCGACGAGGATGGTCGCCCACGCCATGAACTGTGGTGCGGGCACGCCGAGTGCCTGCAGAATGGAGGCGAACGCGTCCGGGCCTCGGCTGAGCTTCGCGACACCGTGCTGCATGAACCCGAATCCGACGATGAGGCGCAGCGGAATGGGCGCCCAGCGCGCGATGTGAGCTTGGTGACGGGCGAGCAGCGTGTTCTTCACCATGTTTCAACGTCCACTTCTGTCAGAGCGCAGACCGCGATGCGTCATCCATGGGGCCTGTCCCTCATGAGATGCCGCGGTAGCGGCTTCGGTATCAGCGCCGTGTTGGCCTAGCGCTGCGCGTGCCGCCTGCCCCACGCTGCCGGCGAGACCCCGGTGGCCCGCTTGAATGCGCGGCTGAAGGCCGCCTCCGACTCGTAGCCCACCCGCCGTCCCACCGCGGAGACCTTGGCGGAGCCATCGGCCAGGAGGCGCGCTGCCACCTGCATGCGCCACCGTGTGAGGTACTGCATGGGCGGGTCGCCCACGAAGTGCGCGAACCGCTCGGCCAGCACCGAGCGTGACACGCCCACGTCCTTCCCGAGCTTGTCGAGGGTCCAGACGTCCCCGGGGCGTTCGTGCAGGCAGGCGAGGGCGCGCCCGACGATACGGTCACGGAGTCCGGCCAGCCAGCCCCGCTGCTCTCCGGGTAGTCCGGCCAGGTAGCGCCGCACCACCTCTACGAACATCAGCTCGCTCAGGCGCAGACGGACACACTCGCCACCCGCCCGCCTCTCCTGCGACTCGGCGAGGGCGAAGTCCACGAGCCGGCCGAGCGGATCACCAGCGGCGAACGCGCGGCGCACGTGGAGCAGACGCGGGAGCGCCGCCAGAAGCGGGTTGAAGGGACGCGCGTCGCACCCGAGGAAGCCGCACACGAGGCCGAGCGCTTCCGGACCGCCGCCGCCCTCGACGACCGCGGAGGGCAGCCGCCCGATGGCCATCTCCGTCATGAAGGCCAGCACCTCCGTGGAACTCGGCCCGCCCCGCGCGTGGCTCTCGATCGACATCACGTAGGGGTCGCCGTGCGGAAGGACGAGGACGTCACCTTCCTCGAGCGCCGCCGTCCCGCCGTCGAGCAGGGCCGCGTGGCACGAGCCCCGTGTCACCACGTGATAGGAGATCACGTGCTGGGCGCGCGGGAGCGTGACGGCGGCGAGCGCCTCGGTGTCGGGCATCTCGATCACCCACGGCGACGTGGCGTCGACGCGGAAGAACACGGCCCCGGTGAGGCGGACGGCCCGCAGAACGTCCGAGAGGGGATCGGCGGACGGCTGAGCAAGCTCGGCGGACGCGTGAGCAAGCGTCGGCGCCGCCCCGGACGATCCAGCAAGGAATGCGGATCGCGCGTCATGGCGTCCGTCCACGGGCCGATCATACACTCCGGCGCGGGAGGACGATCCGATGCAGACAGCCAGCGAGACGTTCCGGCTCTCGGCGGCGGTTGCCGAACGCTACGAGGCGCAGTTCGTCCCGGCGCTCTTCGCGGAGTGGGCTCCGCGGCTCATCGACCTGGCCCGCGTCGGGCCGGGTCAGGCCGTCCTGGACGTCGCGTGCGGCACCGGCATCGTGGCCCGGAGCGTGGCCGACGCGCAGCGGGGTGACGGCCGCGTGGTCGGCCTCGATATCAACGAGGCGATGCTCGACGTCGCCCGCCGCGTCCGCCCCGAGCTCGACTGGCGCCAGGGCGACGCCGCCCACCTGCCCTTCCCGGAGGGCTCGTTCGACGTCGCGCTATGCCAGATGGCGTTCATGTTCTTCTCCGATCGCGCCCAGGTGCTGCGCGAGATGGCGCGCGTCGTGGTCGCCGGCGGGACCGTCGCGCTCTCGGTCCCCGGCCGGCTCGCGGACCAGCCCGCCTACGCGCCGTTCGTCGAGCTGGCGGCCCGGCACGCCGGGCCCGACGCCGTCGGGCTCCTGAGCACGTACTTCGCCAGCGGGGACCTCGACGAGCTGCGGTCGCTGGTCGAGGCGGCGGGACTGACGATCACGGCGACGCGCAGCTACCAGGGGACGGTTCGCTGCCCGTCGATCGACGCCTTCGTGGCGACCGAGGTCGAGAGCACGCCGCTGCGGGAGCGCATCGACGACGCGGTCTACGCGCGCATCCGGGAGGGCGCGCGGGAGTTGCTGCGCCCCTTCACGACGCCCGACGGCGCCGCGGCGATCCCGCTCGCCGGGCACGTGCTCGCCGCCCGCGCGCGGCCCTGACTAGCGCAGTCCCATCAGCGCGAGCGCGGCGCGTCCGAGGAGGCCGTCGACGCTGGCGAGTGTCTCCGGCATCTCGAAGTGGTTCATGCCCTGCCCGATCAGCAGGGCGCGGAGGCGGCCGGCGCGGTCGAGGGCCGCGGCGAACTCGCGCGACTGGCGCTGGAACTCCGGCGAGTCGCGCTCGCCGTAGGCGACGACCACGGGCGCGCGCAGCCGGTCGAGGTGACGCTGCGGGCTCAGCTCGTGCTCGATGCGGTCGTCGAACCTGACGTAGGACGAGCGCGCGGAGAGGCGGACGGCCTTCAGGTCGTACATCCCGCTCACGCAGAGGCCGCCCTTCACGAGGTCGACCGGTAGCCCGAAGTCCTTCGCCCAGTCGGTGACCAGGACGTTGCCGGCGAGGTGGCCGCCGGACGAGTGGCCGCCCACGTAGACGCGGTCGGGATCGCCGCCGAAGGTCGACGCGTTCCGCGCGACCCAGGCGACCGCGCGCCGCACCTGCGCGACCATGCCGTCGAGGCCGACGTCCATGACGGTCGCGAAGTCGGGCAACACCAGGTGGGCGCCGGCCGACAGGAACAGCTCCGCCGCGAACGCCTGGGCGCGCGCCTCGCCGCTCCGCCAGGCGCCGCCGTGGAGGAAGACCATGATCGGTGCGTTCGGTCGCGTGGTCGCGAAGACGTCGAGCTGTTCGATCGGCGTCGGGCCGTAGGCGACCCGACGCGGCGGCCCCAGCCGGGCCCGCACCGCGTCGCTGGCGGCGGCGCGCCGCTGCAGCACCTCCTGCATGTTCGGCGCCCACGCCGTCTGATCGTAGGCGCGATCGAGCGCCGCCTGGTCGTAGTCGAGGAAGACCTTCGGGACGGCGCTCACCGGGCGCGACGCAGCTCGAGGAAGTACTGGTGCGGCAGGAACGCGCGCTCCCCGACCAGGCGCAGGCCCGCCCGTTTCGCGTCGCGCAGGAATCGCGCGCGCGGCACGCGCCGCTTCGGCGGCGGGCCGAACTCGGAGTCCTCGTTCCAGTCGACGTTGATCACGCGGGCGCCGCGCGGCAGGCGCCGCACCAGCCGGCGCAGGAACGCCGCCCCGCCGTGCATGTGGTGATAGACGTTGATGATGACGGCGACCTGGCAGCGCCCGTCCGGCAGGCAGGGGTCGTCGTCGCGACTGAGCACCGGCGTGACGTTGCGTACGCCGGCCCGCTTGAGCCGCTGGCGCATCACGTCGAGCACGGCCGGCTCCGGGTCGAGCGCGTAGACGTGGCCCGACGGCCCCACCGCCCGGGCCAGGCGCGGGGTGAAGTAGCCCGGGCCCGAGCCGACCTCGGCGATCACCTGCCCGCGCCGCAGCCCCAGCGCCCGCACGACCGCGACGGGCCTCTGCCAGCGTGCCCGTCGCGGGTTGAGCTGCCGCTTCAGCGCGCCCTTCAGCTCCTCAGGCGTCATAGACCTTCTTCAGCTCCCCCGTCGCCCAGGCGACGGCGTCCTCGGGCTTCATGCCCTGGATCGCCTTCGCGAACATGTCGACGATGATGTATTTCGACAGCACCTCGGTGGCCTTGCGGCCGGGCGGGCCGGCGTGCCCGACCTGGCGCGCGGCGGCCAGCGTCTCCGGGAACACGGACGTCTTCGGGTCCTTCTTCCACAGCGGATGGTCGCGGTACGCCTGCGTGGCCGGGATGCCGAAGGTGTCCATCGTCTCGAAGTACCGATCGAAGCGCGCCCGGTCCATGTAGAAGCGGATGAAGTCCTTGGCGACCTTCGGGTTCTTGGAGTACTTCATGACGACCGAGTTCCACGCCGGCAGCCAGTAGAAGCGGCCGGCCGGACCCGGCGGATAGTGGCCGTGGTTGGTGCCCTTGTAGACGTCGGGGAACTTCTGGCGGGCGGCCACGTAGATGCTCGGCGCGTTGCCGGTCAGCGAGATCTCGCTCGAGAGGAAGGCGCGGTTGTTGTTGCTGTCGTCCCAGGCCAGGCCGCCCTCGTCGAAGACCTCCTTCCACAGGACGTTGTTGAACTTCACCGCCTCCACCGTGTTCTTGCTGTTGAGCACCACGGTGCGGCCGTCCTTCTGGACCTCCATGCCGCCCCACATCCACACGAGCGGATAGCACCAGTTGTTCGGATCGTTGATGCTGTGCCCGAAGGCCTGGCCGAACGGCTTGCCCTTGGCCTTGAGCGCGCGGCCGACCTTGCGGAAGTCGTCCCAGGTCTTCGGGTACTCGAAGCCGGCCTCCCGGAGCCAGTCCTCGCGGTAGGTGATCGCCCACGAGATGATGAACTGCGGGACGCCGATCCAGCGGCTCCCGCTCACGCAGTTGACCTTGGCGTAGTCGTACCAGCCGCCCTGCTTGCCGCCGATCTCCTCGGCCACGTCGCTCACGTCCACCAGCGCCGACTCGTAGAGGTGCGCGTGGTTGTTCGCGACGATGATGATGTCCGGTCCGGCGCCGCTCTGGACCGCCGCCGTCACCCGGGTCTGGATGTCGTTCTGGTTGATGCGCTCGAGCTGGACCTCGACGCCGGCCTGCTTGCCGAACTCCTTCGCCTGCGCCTCGAACAGCGTGTCGGCGGCGGGGATGAAGTGGGACCACTGCAGCAGGTGCAGACGCGTGCCCTGGGCGAAGGCCGGCGCGCGTCGCGCGGTGACGATGCCCTCGATACCGGCGGCGGCCGCGGAGAGGGCGAGGAAGTGACGGCGGCTGAGAGCGCTCATTGGCATCCTCCACGCGCCCCGCCGTCGGTGGCGGAGCGCGTGGGAATCCTAGCGCGTGGGCCGCCGAACGGAAAGACTCAGCGGCGCGGCAGGCCGGTGCGGGGATTGACCGTCGACGGCGTGATCGGCTGGCCGGCCGGTGGGCTCTCCCGGAACGGTCCCGTCTGCGGGACCGGGGGCGGGGACGTCACCGGGGGCATCGGCGTCGAGAAGACGCCGGGCGACGTCGAGGGCAACCCGCTGCGCGGGTCGGTCTGCACGTCGCTCCCGGTCGGCAGGCCGGTCCGCGAATCGAGCGGGGACACGCTGCTCGGCAGGCCGGTGCGCGGATCGACCGTCGACGGCACGCCGACGGGCGGCGTCGGCGTCAGCGTCGGCGAGCTCAGCGGCGGTGTGGTCGACCGCGGTCCCGGCAGTGGCGTGGTCGTGCTGCTCTGGGCGAGCGCGGACGCAGCGGTGAGCAGCACCACGCCGAGGGCCAGCGTGACGGTGCGTCGGTACATCATGACGTCCTCCTGCTCAGCGAGACTTCGGACCGAGCAAGGTCAGTTTACGCGTATCGAGGATCGTGCCCGTCTCGGGATTGAGGAGCATGCCGGCGCGCGGCTGGATCACGACGCCCGTCACGTCGTGGGTTCCCTCGGCCGGGAGCGACGAGCGGCCCGGGGTGAGGACGGACGGCGTCCGGGCCGGCGGCGGCGCAGTGGGAGGAACGGCCGGCGGCACCGGCGCGACCGGCGCCGATGACGGTGGCGAGGGCGACGGCAGCCCCGGTGCCGCCCGCGGCCCCTCCAGCACCGACGGTGTCCGTGCCGGCGGCGGTGCGGTGGGCTGGCTGTTCGTACCCGGGACCTGGGCCGGCGGCGTGGGCGAGATCGGCGGCGGCTGCGTGACCTGGGCGAGCGCCGGTCCGGCCGTGAGGGCCAGCACCGCAAGGCTCCCGATCGTTCGTGCCACGGTCCTCATGCCACACCTCCAACATACAGGCGAGCAAGGACGGTGCCGACGAGCGGCGGTGTTGTGGAAGTTGCAGTGCTAGCGGGAGATCTGGGCGCGCAAGAACGCGCCCACGGCCGCGTTGTACGCGGGGGCGCAGACGGCGGGCGCGGCGTGACCGCCGGTGTCGAGCACCACGAGCTTGGCGCCGGGGACGCGGCTGGCGATCTCGTCGGAATAGAAGCGCGGCGTGATCATATCGTCCTGCGCGACGATCACCAGGGTCGGCACGCGGATGTCGCTCAGCCGCGCGCGTCGATCGTGGCGCATGATCGCGTCGATGCGGCTGGCCGTCACCTCCACCGGCGCGGCCTCGGCCAGCGCGGCCGCGTGCTGCGCGGTCAGCAGCGCGTCGTTGGCGCTGATCCACGCCGGCGGCGACATGTACAGCGCCGAGGCGCGGAGGTACGCCTCCGCGCCCTGGCTCAGCAGCACCCCCTTGCGCGACTCGAAGAGCCGCAGGAAGTACGGGTCCGGACCGGCCCACGTCGCGCTCAGCACGAGGCTGCGCAGTCGACGCGGATGCTCGAGCGCGATCACCTGTCCGATGGCGCCGCCGGTCGAGTGGCCGACCAGGTGCGCGGAGTCGACCCCGAGCGCGTCCATCAGGCGCAGGACGTCGTCGGCCATCTGCTCCACGGAGTAGCGGATGCGCGAGTGCGTGCTTCGGGCGGTGCCGCGGTGATCGTGGACGATGACCCGGAAGTCCCGCGCGAGATCGGTGACCTGATTCACCCAGAACGAGCCGCGTCCGGAGAGGCCGGGGACGAGCAGCAGCGGCTCGCCGCCTCCGGTGTCCTCGTAGTAGAGCTCGGCGTCGCCGATCGAGACGGTGGCCATCGCGCCCCGACGCTACCGTATCGAGTCGAGGGAGGCAAGCTGGGCGGCAGGCGCCTGGCTGTTCCTCGCCTTCGTGGCGCTCGTCATCTCCGTGCTGACGGAGATCCCGGCCCGGGTCCTCGCGGCCAACGCGCGCCGCGCCCGCGCCGAGCGCGCGGCGTGAGGCGCTAGCCCCCCGCCCGCGTGTCGTTCATTCCCAGGGCGCGCTCGATGGCGACGACGTCGGTGGGCCGGGCGAACGGCGCCGGCGCCGGCTCGCCCGGCGCGCGGGATCGGCCGATCGCCTTGAAGAAGTCTTCCAGACCGGGCGGCGTGATGACCCACAGCATCACGAGATCGTCGGGCCCGTCGTTGACGATCTCGTGCTTGACGTCGTACCCGAGCAGGCAGGCGGTGCCCGAGGTCAGCGGGTGGCTCACGCCGTCGACGACGACGTGTCCGCGCCCCCGGAAGCAGATCTGCAGCTCGACCTGGTCGCCGTGCGAGTGCTCGCGCACCCGGCCGCCGGGCGCGATGGTCTGGTAACCCATGGCTAGCGTGCCGAAGCCGGTCGAGGCCGGGAACAGGGTGGGGTCGGCATGGCCGTTGGCGGGGACGGGCTGCCAGTAGGAGGGCCCCTCGCCGGGCTGGACGATGACGGCACGGCCGCGAACGGTCTCGGTCTGGCTCATGACGACCTCCCTGTGAGTGGGCCCAAGTGTACCGCGGTCCACGAGGCGATCCTGTCAGGCGCAGAACAGTCTGGCGTGTCAGTTGGACAGAAAACGCTTCCCCCGGCGCCCGAGCCGCTCATAAACTCTCGGCAAATCGTGGGCCCCGAGTCACCGCATCCTGGCACTTCTGCTGCAGCACGGCCCGGCGTGCCGCCCTCGTCGCGCAGCGCCGTCTACCACTTCTCCGGCATCGCCGGCGCCGGCATGAATCCCCTGGCCCAGCTCATGCGGACCCGGGGCCACCAGGTCCAGGGCTCCGACCGGTCGCTCGATCAGGGCAAGAACCAGGAGCTGGCCGGCCGCCTGCGCCGCCTCGGCATCGACCTGCGTCCCCACGACGGCAGCGCGATCCTGCCCAGCATCGACCGGTTCGTGTACTCGACCGCCGTCGAGGCCGACACGCCGGAGATGCGGGCGGCCCGCACCCTTGGGGTCGACCTCGTGCCGCGCCCGGCGCTGCTGGCCGAGATCGTCAACGGCGGGCAGCCGGGCGTGGCGATCGCCGGCACCAGCGGCAAGAGCACGATCACCGCGATGCTCGGGTGGCTGCTGCGCGAGAGCGGCCTGCCCGCCACGGTCATCGGCGGCGCCGGGCTCGCGCGCGAGGGCGCCACCGGCTGCTTCGCCGCGGGGCCCGCGAACGGCGCGGTCGTGGTCGAGGCGTGCGAGTCGGACGGCACGCTCGTCGGCTACGAGCCGACGATCGGCGTCGTGCACAACATCAGCCGCGATCACGCCGAGCTCGAGTCGCTGCGCGCCCAGTTCGGCGCCTTCTCCCGCAACTGCACGCGCCTGTTCGTCAACGCCGGCTGCCCGGAGGCGGCGACGCTGGGGCGCCGGCGTCACGGCGTCTCGTACGGCACGACCTCCGACGCCGACGTCGGCCTCGAGGTGATCGGGCTCGGCCCCGACCGGGCGCGCGGGATCCTCAAGCTGGCCGCGGGCGCGATCATGCTCGACGTGCCGCAGCCCGGCCTGCACAACCTCGAGAACGCCGCCGCCGCCGCGATGGTGGCGGTCGAGCTCGGGATCGATCCCGACGAGGTGACCGGGCTGCTGGCGCTCTTCCCCGGCGTGTCCCGGCGCTTCGAGGTCGTCGGCGTGACGCCGTCGGGGATCCGCGTGGTGGACGACTACGCGCACAACGGCGAGAAGCTGCGCGCCGCGCTCACGACCGCGCAGGGCGGCAGCGCGCGGGTCGTCGCGATCTTCCAGCCGCACGGCTTCGGGCCCGCGCGCTTCCTGCGTCCAGAGCTGAAGACGCTGCTGCCGGCGATCCTGCGCCCCACGGACCGGTTCTGCTACGCGGAGGTCTTCTACGCCGGCGGCACGGTCGCCAAGGACGTCTCCAGCCGTCTGCTGGCCAACGACCTGCCCGCCTCGCTGGGCTGTGGCTACGCCGCCGACCACGAGGCCGCCCGGCAGTGGGCGGTCGCCGAGGCCCAGCCGGGCGACACGGTGCTGGTCATGGGCGCCCGCGACCCCGACCTGCCGCGCCTGGCCCGCTCGATCTTCGACTCGCTGCCGCACGCTTGACGAAGCCCCGCCTCCGCGACTAGCCTCCACTCACCGTTCGAGCCGCGCCGCCCCTCGCCGGGAGGAGTGCCATGCCCCACACCTCGATCCAGGTCGACAGGCTCACCCCCCATGTCGGCGCCGAGATCCGCGGGATCGATCTCTCCCAGCCGCTCGACGAGCCGACGTTCAAGGAGGTCCACGCGGCGCTCATCGACAACGGCGTCGTCTTCTTCCGCGATCAGCACCTGACGCCGGACCAGCAGAAGGCCTTCGGCCGGCTCTTCGGGGAGCTCCACATGCACCCGGCGGCGCCCTCGCTGCTCGAGGGGCACCCCGAGATCCTCGTCATCCACGCCGACGAGAAGTCCAGGCACGTGGCCGGCGAGAACTGGCACTCCGACGTCTCGTGCGATTTGGAGCCGCCGATGGGCAGCATCCTCTACATGCACGAGCTGCCGCCGGTGGGCGGCGACACGCTCTTCGCCAGCATGTACGCCGCCTACGAGGCGCTGTCGGAACCGATGAAGCGGTTCCTGGAGCCGCTGACCGCCATGCACGAGGGCGAGCACGTCTACCGTGGCCGCTACGGCGTGAACGACGCCGGCCGGGTCTTCCCCAAGGCCGAGCACCCGGTGATCCGGACGCACCCCGTCTCCGGGCGCAAAGCGCTCTTCGTCAACGGCGGCTTCACCACGCGGATCACGCAGCTCAGGCGCGCCGAGAGCGACGCCGTGCTGCGCTTCCTCTATCACCACGTCGAGACGCCGGAGTTCCACTGCCGGTTCCGCTGGCAGGTCAACTCGGTGGCCTTCTGGGACAACCGGTGCGTGCAGCACCACGCCATGTGGGACTACTACCCGCAGCGCCGGCACGGCCACCGGGTGACGATCAAGGGCGACGCGCCGTTCTACCGGGGGTGACGAGCGTCGGCCAGCCCGTCCTCCGCGGCCCGACGGTGACCCTGCGTCCCCTGGCGCTCGACGACGCCGCCGAGCTGGTTTCGGCCGCCGCCGAGTCGCGCGCCGGGGA
>Ga0209382_10000139_pt1 | contig 109474 bp, 88 predicted proteins | sample SoiMetdeltSBSDD5_FD_187599 | JGI IMG/M metagenome (GOLD analysis project Ga0209382, IMG submission 187599) | Bulk soil microbial communities from a Populus tree surrounding site in Tennessee, USA - Soil MetaG P. deltoides SBSDD5 (SPAdes) (version 2) | ecosystem: Environmental > Terrestrial >...
CCCCGTTCCGGCTCCAGCCGGTGGTACGGGCAGACCACCGTCCACTGCCCCGTCATGGCGGACTGCCGATCCGAACCGGGACCCGCTGCCCGCGCTCCTCGGTGAACCGGATCGACGGATCCGGCGTACCCGGTGCGTTCACGAACGAGACGAACCGGCGCAGCCGTTCGGGATCCGCCAACGTCGCCGACCATTCGTCCACATAGGACCCGGCGTGCGCGGCCATCGCCGCGTCGAGTTCGGCGCAGAGTCCGAGCGAGTCCTCGATGATCACGCCGCGCAGGTAGTCGAGCCCGCCGTCGAGCGCCTCCAACCACGAGGCCGTGCGCTGCAGCCGGTCCGCGGTCCGGATGTAGAACATCAGGAACCGGTCGACGGTCGTGACCAGGTCCGGTGTGGACAGATCGCTGGCGAGCAGGTCGGCGTGGCGCGGCCGGAAGCCGCCGTTGCCGCCGACGTAGAGGTTCCAGCCGTTTTCGGTGGCGATGGCGCCGAAGTCCTTGCCGCGGGCTTCGGCGCACTCCCGGGCACAGCCGGACACCGCGGCCTTCACCTTGTGCGGTGCCCGCAGGCCGCGGTAGCGCAGCTCCAGCGCGATCGCCAGCCCGACCGAATCCTGCACGCCGTAGCGGCACCAGGTCGTACCCACGCAGGACTTGACCGTCCGCAGCGCCTTGCCGTACGCGTGGCCGGACTCGAACCCCGCGTCGACGAGCCGCCGCCAGATCCGGGGCAGCTGCTCGACCCGGGCCCCGAACAGGTCGATCCGCTGCCCCCCGGTGATCTTCGTGTAGAGCCCGAAGTCCCGGGCCACCTCGCCGAGCACGATGAGCTTCTCCGGGTTGATCTCGCCGCCGGGGATACGCGGGACGACCGAGTACGTGCCGTCCCGCTGCAGGTTCGCCAGGAAGTGGTCGTTGGTGTCCTGCAGCGCGGCCTGCTCGCCGTCGAGGATGTAGCCGTTGCCGAGGCTGGCCAGGATCGATGCCACGACCGGCTTGCAGACGTCACAGCCACGCCCCCGGCCGTGCGCCGCGACCAGCTCGGTGAACGTGCGGATGCCGCGGACCCGGATGATGTCGAACAGCTCCTGGCGGGAGTGGTCGAAGTGCTCGCAGAGCGCCTTCGGCTGGGCGATCCCGGCGCCGGTCAGGAGCGTGCGCAGCAGCGGTACGCACGAGCCGCAGCCGGTGCCGGCCCGCGTGCACGCCTTGAGCGCCGGCAGGTCCGCACAGCCGTCGCCGATCGCGGTGAGGACCGTGTCCTTGGTGACCGCGTGGCACGAGCAGACCTGTGCGGTGGCGGGCAGGGCACCCGCACCGCCGGCCCCGGTCCCGCCGAGCAGGTCGGCGAGGCGGCCCGGGACGGCCCGGCCCACGCTGGCTCGCAGGGTGGGGTACGCGGACGCGTCGCCGACCAGCATCCCGCCCAGCAGCGTCGAGGCGTCGTCGGAGAGGACCAGCTTCGCGTAGAACCCGGCGGCCGGGTCGAGGTGGGTCGCGTGCAGCGGACCGGTCGCGGCGCCGAAGCTGGCCACCTCCACGCCGAGCAGCTTGAGCTTCGTCGAGGTGTCCGCGCCGGGGAACCGCGCGGCGCCGCCGACCAGCCGGTCGGCGACCACCTCGGCCATCGCGTACCCGGGCGCCACCAGGCCGAAGCAGCGGGCCGGCTCGTCGCCCAGGCCGACCGCGGCGCACTCGCCGATCGCCCAGACCGCCGGGTCGGCGGTCCGGCAGGCCGGGTCGACCAGCACGCCACCGCGCGGGCCGAGCGGGAGACCGGCCTCGGCCGCGAGCTGGTCGCGGGGGCGTACGCCGGCCGCCACCACGACCACGTCCACCTCCAGCGTGCCGCCATCGGCGAACCGCATGCCCGCGACCGCCCCGGTGGGCCCGGCGGTGAGCGCGGCGCAGGCACGTCCGGTGTGGACGGTCAGCCCGAGCGCCTCGACGTACCGGCGCAGCACGCCACCGCCGGCCTCGTCGAGCTGCTGCGGCATCAGCCAGGGTGCGGACTCCACGATCTGGGTGGGTACGCCGCAGTGGCGTAGCGCGTTCGCCGCCTCCAGGCCGAGCAACCCACCACCGAGCACCGCCCCGCTGCCGGGTACCTTCCCGCGGCCGGGCCCGGTCGTGTAGTCCCGCAGCGCGGCCAGGTCGTCCACGGTCCGGTACCGGAAGACGCCGGGCAGGTCCCGGCCCTCGACCGGCGGGACGAACGGGTACGAGCCGGTGGCCAGGACCAGCGCGTCGTAGGGGTGCTCGGCCCGGGCGGTGACGACGACCCGGCGTTCGCGGTCGAGGCGCAGCGCCGGCTCACCGAGCCGGATGTCCACACCGGACGGTGGGGCGAGCACGAGGTCGCCGACCGGGATTCCTTCCGCCAGTGCGGAGAGCCGGATCCGGTCGTACGCGGGGTGTGGCTCCTCGGCCAGCACCGTGATGTCCCAGCGCCGGTCCGGGTCCCGCTGGCGCAGCGCCTCGACGAACCGGTGCCCGACCATGCCGTAGCCGACGACCACCACCTTCACCGCGCCTCCTGGTCCGCGGCGCTCCACCACGTTCACGGTTCCTCCACTGTGGACATCCAGGCGAGGATCCCGGCCACCGCGTCGTGGCAGGTGCCGCACCCGGTGGTCGCCCGGGTCGCGGCGACCACGCCGGCGAGCTCGCGAGCGCCGGCCCGGATCGCCCGTACCACCGAACCCTTGGTCACCGCGTTGCAGTGGCAGACCGTGGCGGCGTCCGGCATCAGGGCGGGCGAGTCGCTCGCGGACGGCGCGCCGGCGGTACCGACCGCCGCCGCCCGGCCCAGCAGCAGCGCGCGCCGGTCGGCGGGCAGGGCACCACCCCGGTCGAAGAGCTGGATCACCTGGCCGATAGCCGGGTTGTCGCCGAGCATGATGGCGCCGGCGAGCCGGTCGCCGCGGATGACCAGCCGTGCGTACGTGCGGCGGGCCGGGTCCGCGAAGCACACCTGCTCGTCGTCGGTGGCCTCCGGCGGGCCCATCGCCGCGAGGTCGATGCCGGCCGCCTTGAGCCGGGTGACCGCCGGCACCGGCCGGTACCGGGCGAGCGGCTGCACGCCGGTCAGGATCCGCGCCACGATCCGGGCCTGCTCCCAGGCCGGCGCGACCAGCCCGGACACCAGGCCACCGTGCTCGGCGCAGTCACCGATCGCCGAGATGTGCCGGTCGGAGGTGCGCAGCCGGTCGTCGACCAGGATGCCGCGGCCGACCCTGAGCCCGGCCGCCGCGGCGAGGGTGGTCTCCGGGCGTACCCCGCAGGCGATCACCAGCAGGTCGGCGGTGAGCTCGCGCCCGTCGGCGAGCCCGAGCGTCACCCTGCCGCCGGTCGCCCGCACGGCGGTCGCGGACGCACCGAGGTGTACGCCGATGCCGAGATCGGTCAGCGTCCGGACGAGCACCGCGCTCGCCCCGGGGTCGAGCTGGCGTTCCATCAGGTGGCCGACCGCGTGCACGACCTCGGTCGCGATGCCGCGGGCGGCCAGGCCGCGTGCCGCCTCCAGGCCGAGCAGCCCGCCGCCGAGGACCAGCGCGGTCCGCGCCCCGGTCGCGGCGCGTTGGATCCGCCGGCAGTCGGCGAGCGTACGGAACACCGCCACGGTTGGCGGCAGCGCGCCGGCAGCGAGGCCGTCCAGCGGTGGGACGATGGCCCGGCTTCCGGTGGCGAGCACGAGGTGGTCGTACTCGTGCACGGATCCGTCCACGGTGGACACCGTGCGGGCGCAGCGGTCGATGCTGGAGGCGGTCACGCCCAGCCGGACGTCGAGCCCCGCCGGCGCGGGCAGGGTCACGTCGGCACCCTTGCCGGCGAGCACGCTGGACAGCAGGATCCGGTTGTACGCGGGGTCCGGCTCGGCGCCCAGCACCGTCACCTTGACGTCGCCGGTGGCCCGCAGGTCGGCCGCGAGCCGGGCGCCGGCCATGCCGTAGCCGACCACCAGGACGCGTTTCACCGGACACGCTCCGCGCGGGCGGCGCACACCTTGAACTCCGGCATGCGTGACGTCGGGTCCAGCGCGTCGTTCGTCACCGAGTTGGCCCGAGCCGCCCCGGCCCAGTGGAACGGGGCGAACAGCGTGTCGGGCCGGATCGTGTCCACCACGCGGGCCGGCGCCTCGAACGTGCCGCGCCGGCTGCTGACCCGGACCAGGTCGCCGTCTGCGATGGCGAGGCGGTCGGCGAGGTCCGGGTGCAGCTCGACGAACGGCCCGGCGTTCAGTGCGCGGACCCGGCGCGTCTGCGCGCCGGACTGGTACTGCGCGAGCACCCGCCCGGTGGTCAGGTAGAGCGGGTACGCCGCGCACGGCTCCTCGGCGGGCGGCCGGTGCTCGACCGGTACGAACCGGGCACGACCGTCCACTGTGGCGAAACGTTCGAGGAAGAGCCGCGGCGTGCCCGGCCGGTCCGTCGACGGGCACGGCCAGAACACGCCGCCCTCGGCGTCGACCCGCGGCCAGGTGACGCCCGCGTAGTCGGCCGGCCCTCCGGCCGAGGCACGCCGCAGCTCCTCGAAGGTGGCCCGCGGGTTTCCGTCACCCCACGTACCACTGCCGAGCCTTCGGGCCAGCTCGGCGAGTACCGCCAGGTCCGTCCTCACCCCTGGCGGCGGCCTGCGCAGGGCCCGGCGGCGCAGCACCCGGCCCTCGAGGTTGGTCATCGTGCCGTCCTCCTCCGCCCACTGCGTCACCGGCAGGACGACGTCGGCGAGCGCGGCGGTCTCCGACCGGACGAAGTCCGCGACCACGAGCAGGTCGAGCGCGGCCAGCCGGGCGGTCACCCGGGTGGCCCGGGGCGCGGAGACGGCCGGGTTCGAGCCGAAGACCAGCAGGCCTTTCACCGGCCCGCCGAGGGCCATCAGCAGCTCGTACGCGGAGATGCCCGGCCCGGGCAGGTCGGCCGGGTCGACACCCCAGACCCCGGCGACGTGCGCGCGGGCCGCCGCGTCGTCGATCCGCCGGTACCCGGGCAGCTGGTCGGCCTTCTGGCCGTGCTCGCGTCCGCCCTGGCCGTTGCCCTGCCCGGTGAGGCAGCCGTACCCGGATCCGGGCCGGCCGGGCAGTCCCAACGCCAGCGCCAGGTTGATCCAGGCGCTGACCGTGTCGACGCCCTTCGTATGCTGTTCGGCGCCGCGGGCGGTCAGGATGATCGCCTTGCCGGCGGTGCCGAGCAGCCGGGCGAGGGCCTCCAGGTCGCGTGCTGGCACACCGCACAACCGCTCGACCCGCCCGGGCCAGTAGGCGGCGGCGGTACCGCGTACCGTCGCGAAACCGCGCGTACGGGCGGCGATGTACTCGTGGTCCACATAGCCCTCGGCGACCGCGATGTGCAGCAACCCGGCGGCGAGCGCGAGATCCGTCCCCGGCGCGGGCTGCAGGTGCAGGTCGGCGACGCGGGCCGTGGCGGTTCGCCGGGGGTCGACGACGACGAGCGTGGCCGCGCGCCGGACGTGGCGCATCAGCGGCGGCATGGTCTCGGCCGGGTTGGCCCCGACGAGCACGAGAACGTCGACCTCGCCCAGGTCGTCGATCGGGAACGGCAGCCCGCGGTCCACGCCGAACGCGCGGATGCCGGCCGCGGCCGCCGAGGACATGCAGAACCGGCCGTTGTAGTCGATGTGCCTGGTACGGAGCACGACCCGGGCGAACTTGCCGAGCGCGTAGGCCTTCTCGTTGGTCAGCCCGCCACCGCCGAAGACGGCGACCGCGTCCCGGCCGTACCCGTGCTGGATCTTCTGGATCTTCGTCGTGATCAGGTCCAGCGCGGCGTCCCAGCTCGCGGGTTCGCCGCCGATCAGCGGTGTGGTCAGGCGTTCCGGGTGGTCGAGCAGGTCGGCCGCGGTCCAGCCCTTCTGGCAGAGCCCGCCGTCGCCCGCGGCCACCTCGACCTGCCCGGATCCGGTCTCGCGCAGGGTCATCGCGCACTGCAGCGCGCAGTAGGGGCAGTGCGTCGTCACCCCGATCCCGGACATGGCGAAAGCGTGCCTGTGGGCGGTTTCGCACCGACTTCCCTGGTGTTTCCGGCCTGCTACGACCGCCGCACACCACCCGGGGGATGACAGTTGGTCATACTATCGGTATGCTCAACGGCATGACTGCCAAGGTGACGCTGTCCTTCTCGGACGACACGATCGCGGATGCCCGCCGGCTCGCCGAGCGGGACGGGGTCTCGCTGTCCGCCTGGGTCGACCGGGCCGCGCGGGAGCGGGCGCTGCGCGAGGTGTTCACGGCCCACGCCGAGGCGGTCAAGCGGGCCGGGCTCGACCTGGAGGCGGCGGCGCTGGCCGACGAGCGGGAGATCGAGCTGGTCGACGCGGCGATGCGCCGACGCCGTGCTTAGGCGGGGTGAGGTCTGGCGGATCGTCGGTCACCGCGAGCGGCTCGGGCTCGTGATCAGCTCGGACGTCTACAACGGCACGGACGTGCCCATCGTCATCGTCGCCGAGGTCGTCTCCGAAGACCTGCTGCGCGACTCGCCGCTGGCCGTGCCGCTGGGGGAGTACGTGGTGATGCCCGACCGGCTCTCCGCGCCGATGAAGAAGTGGTTCACCGAGTGCGTGGACGTCGCCGACACCGACACGATGAACCGCGTCTCCCGCGCCCTGCGCATCATCCAGGACCTCTGACGCGCCGCCCGCCGTGCGGTGATCATGGAGCCTGCGGCGCGGCACGCCCGGGGCGGCGGGTCAGACGGTCGCCGTGGCCAGGACGCTGCGCGGGCGCAGGTAGCACCACCAGGTGACGCCGAGGCAGACCGCGTACAGCGCGGCGAACCAGGTGAACGCCGCGCCGATGCCGCCGGTCGCGGTGTACGAGTCGGAGATCGCCCGGGGCAGGTGGAAGCCACCCAGCGCGCCGACCGCCCCGGCGATGCCGAGCGTCGCCGCCGACTCCCGCCGCGCGGTCGCCAGGTCCGGCGCGGTCGCCGCGAAGATCGCCGGGATCATCCGGTACGTCGAGCCGTTGGCCGCTCCGGCGGCGGTGAACAGCAGCCAGAACGAGGCGAGAAACAGCGGCAGGCTGCGGGCGCCGGCGGCGGCGACGACCCCGTACGAGCCGAGTCCCATGAGGACGAAGCACGCGGCGGTGACCCGGGCGCCGCCCACCCGGTCGGAGAGCCAGCCGCCGAGCGGGCGCGACAGCGAGCCGACCAGCGGACCGGTGAACGCGAGCGTGACCGTCGCCGCGCCGACGTGGGCCACCGGCGCCTGCGCAAACGTGAGCTCGAGGACCAGCGGGAACGCCGCCGAGTACCCCAGGAACGAGCCGAACGTCCCGATGTAGAGGAACGACATGATCCAGGTGTGCGGCCGCCGTACCGTCGCGAACTGGGCCCGGATCGGCGACCGGGCCACGGCCAGGTTGTCCATGAACAGGTGGGCGCAGCCGGCCGCGGCCAGCACCAGCGGGATCCACACCAGCCCGCCGTAGACCAGGCCGGCCGAGAGCACGATCGGCACGGAGAACTGCATCGTGCTGATGCCGATGTTGCCGCCGGCCGCGTTCAGGCCGAGTGCCGCGCCCTTGGCCCGCTCCGGGTAGAAGTAGGAGATGTTCGCCATCGACGAGGCGAAGTTCCCGCCACCGAACCCTGCGGCGGCCGCGCAGGCCAGCACGACCGGGTAGGGCGGCCGGAGCGTGACGGCAAGCGCCACCGCGACGGCCGGGACGAGCAGCAGCAGCGCGCTCACCACGGTCCAGGTTCGCCCGCCGAACCGGGTCACGGCGAACGTGTACGGCAGCCGCATCAGCGCGCCGACCAGGTTCGGCAGCGCGACGAGCCAGAACTTCTGGTCGACCGAGTACGGGAACAGCGCCGGCGGGAGGGCGACGACGATCACGCTCCATACCGTCCAGACCGAGAAGCCCAGGTGCTCGGCGAGAATCGAGGAGATCAGGTTGCGGCGGGCGACCCGCCGGCCGGTGGACTCCCAGAACGAACGGTCCTCCGGGTCCCAGTGCGTGAGCGTCATGGCGCGGACGGTACGAATGCGACGTTGCCGCGTGTTTTCCGGCGCCGTACCGTCGTCGTGACATGCGCCGCACCTCGGTGGCTCCGGTGGTGTGCGGGCCGGTTTTCCCGGCCCGCCCGTGGTGAGGTACCCTTGTCGTTCGTGCGCCCGCCGTCATGTCGGCGAAGCCGATTGACCGGCACTGCGGGCGTCAGCCCCGAACCGACGAGACGAAGGTAGACCTGTGCGTACGTACAGCCCGAAGCCGGGTGAGATCGAGCGTCACTGGCACGTCATCGACGCGTCCGACGTGGTGCTCGGCCGCCTGGCCACCCACGCGGCGACGCTGTTGCGCGGCAAGCACAAGCCGACCTTCGCGCCGCATGTCGACACCGGCGACTTCGTGATCATCGTGAACGCCGGTAAGGTGGCCCTGACCGGAAACAAGCGGCAGACCAAGGTGGCGTACCGGCACTCCGGCTACCCGGGCGGGCTGAAGAAGGTCGGGTACGACGAGCTGCTGGAGAAGCGGCCCGAGCGCGCGGTCGAGCTGGCCGTCAAGGGCATGCTCCCGCACAACCGGCTCGGCCGGAAGCTGATCAAGAAGCTGAAGGTCTACGCCGGCGCCGACCACCCGCACGCCGCACAGCAGCCCGTGCCATTCGAGATCAAGCAGATCGCGCAATGAGCGAGCTTGCGAGCGAAGGAATTGAGATGACCGAGACCATCGTGCCGACCCCGGCGGACGTGGCCGAGCCCCCCGCGCCGGCGCCCGCCCCGACCGCGACGGTACGAATCCCGCGCGGCGACCGGCCGATCCAGACGGTGGGCCGCCGCAAGGAGGCCATCGTCCGGGTCCGGCTGGTGCCGGGCACGGGCAAGTTCACGCTCAACGGCCGCTCCCTCGAGGAGTACTTCCCGAGCAAGGTGCACCAGCAGCTGATCAAGGAGCCCCTGGTCACGGTCGAGAAGGTCGAAGCCGTGGACGTCTTCGCGAACCTGCGCGGCGGCGGCACCACCGGCCAGGCCGGCGCGCTGCGGCTGGCCGTCGCGCGGGCGCTGATCGAGCTCGAGATCGACGACCGGCCCGCGCTCAAGAAGGCCGGGTTCTTGACCCGGGACGCCCGGGTCAAGGAGTCGAAGAAGTACGGCCTCAAGAAGGCTCGCAAGGCTCCGCAGTACTCGAAGCGCTGACCCGGCATTGGGCCGTCTCTTCGGCACCGACGGGGTACGAGGTCTCGCCAACGCGGACCTGACGCCCGAGCTGGCGCTGTCCGTCGCGGTCGCCGCGGCGCACACGCTGGCCGAGCGGGACCGGTCGCACCGCCCGGTGGCGGTCGTCGGCCGGGATCCGCGCGCCTCCGGCGAGATGCTGGAGGCCGCGGTCGTCGCCGGGCTCGCCAGTGCCGGCGCGGACGTACTCCGCGCCGGTGTGATCCCCACGCCGGCGGTCGCGTACCTGGTCGGCGCGCACGGCGCCGACCTCGGGGTGGTGCTGTCCGCCTCGCACAACCCGATGCCCGACAACGGGATCAAGCTGTTCGCCGCCGGCGGTAACAAGCTGCCCGACGAGGTCGAGGCCGAGATCGAGGCGGGTACGGGTACCAGCTGGAGGCGCCCGACGGGCGCGGCGATCGGCCGGGTCAGCGACCTGCCGTCCGCCGCCGAGTCCTATGTGGACCACCTGCTCGGCACGCTCGGCGGCCGGCGGCTGGACGGGCTGCGGATCGTCGTGGACTGCGCGAACGGCGCCGCCGCGCGCGTCGCCCCGGCGGCGTACGCCCGGGCCGGCGCCGATGTCGTGGCCGTCCACTGTGACCCGGACGGGCTGAACATCAACGACAACTGCGGCTCGACGCACCTGGACGTGCTGCGCGAGGCGGTCGTGGCGCGCGGTGCCGACCTCGGGATCGCCCACGACGGCGACGCCGATCGCTGCCTCGCGGCGACCGCCGGCGGCGACGATGTCGACGGTGACCAGATCATGGCGATCCTGGCGCTCGCCATGCGGCGGGACGGCTCGCTGGCGGACGACACGCTGGTCGCGACCGTCATGTCCAATCTGGGCCTGCGGCTGGCCATGCGGGCGGAGGGCATCCGCATGATCGAGACGAAGGTCGGCGACCGGTACGTGCTGGAGGAGCTGCGCCGGGGCGGCTACGCGCTGGGCGGCGAGCAGAGCGGGCACGTGGTCATGCCGGCGTACGCGACGACCGGGGACGGGCTGCTGACCGCGCTGCACCTGATGGCCGAGGTGGCCACCTCCGGCCGGTCCCTCGCGTCGCTCGCGTCGGTCATGACGAAGCTGCCCCAGGTGCTCGTGAACGTACCGGTGACCGATAGGGTCGCCGGCGCGTCCGCGCCGCCGGTCGCCGCGGCCGTGGCCGACGGCGAGGCCACGCTCGGCGACACCGGCCGGGTGCTGCTGCGGCCCTCGGGCACCGAGCCGCTCGTCCGGGTCATGGTCGAGGCGTCCACTGTGGAGCAGGCACGGGCGGTGGCGGACCGGATCGCCGACGCGGTCCGGTCGGCCTCTCCGGTAGGCTGACTACCAGCGCCAGGGTGCTACCCGCGCCAGGGTGCTACCAGCGCCAGCGTGACGGGCTGAGCTGCCCGGGCGCCCGCAGCGTCAGCCAGTCCACGACCCCGTCGGAGATCCGCCCGAGCACCGGCGCGGCGAGCCAGACGAAGACGATGCCGTAGTACACCAGCGACAGCAGGTGCCCGCCGGTCAGCACCGGCTTGGCCACCAACGGGTACCACAGCGCGCTGTACTCGGGCGTGAAGTGGCACAGCGCTTCGAGCGCGAAGTAGTTCTCGTAGCACGGCCAGGCCCACAGCCCGCCGAAGATCAGGCTGTTCGCGCCGATCCAGACGGAGAGGGCGAGCACGGCCAGCGTGGCGAGGTTCGCCAGCAGGCCGGTACCGGCGTCGCGCAGCCAGACGGCGAGCGCCAGCGACGCGGGCAGGATGCCGATGAGGAAGAACCGTGGGCCCCAGTACATCCCGCCGTACCAGGACCACCAGCTCGCGTACGCGAGGACCAGGCCGGCGAGGAAGACCGTCCACAGGAGCCAGACGCGCCACAGGTCGTCGCTGAGCCGGCGCCGTACCGGGAGCAGCAGCCCCGGCAGGTACCACACGATGCCCTTGCCGAACGAGAAGAGGATCGCGACGAGTCCGAGCAGGAACGGGTACGAGAAGCCTTCCCGGCCCGAGTACGGCATGACGGTCTTCGCGATCTGCACGGTGCCGGCGTACCCGTTGTCGAACGGGTCGCCCCGGCGCAGCCAGGCTTCGCCGAGGACCAGCAGCGTGCCGGCGAGTACCGGCAGGGCGTAGCGCAGCCGGCGGTTCCGCAGCGCCTCGGTCGAGCCGACCAGGCCCAGGCCGATGAGGCTCGCCGGGGTGTTGGCCGCCCCCAGCACCACGGCGGCCCAACCGGCCACGCGCGTGCCTGCCCCGGCCGCGCGGCCGCGGATCACCGCGGCCAGGAGGCCGACGCCGACGCCCATCGCGGTGAAGACCTCGCCGTAGAAGTCGGTCACGTGGGGGGCCACCATGCTGCCGGCGACCACGAGCAGCAGGAACCGGCGCAGCAGGGTGCGGTCGATCCGGTCGCGGAGCAGGCCGTACATGGTTGCCAGGCCGAGCACGAAGACCGCCAGGTTGTACTGCCCCACCCATGCCTCGAGGTGGCCGGTCAGGTCACCCGCGAGCCACATCGGGGTGGCGACGAGCGGACCGATCATCGAGTACTGGTTGTCCGCCAGACGGCCGGACTCCAGGAGGGTGGACAGCGCCTCGAACCGGGTACGACCGTCAGAGGTGACCTGGTGCCGCTGGCCCACGGCGAGCAGCAGCAGGCCGCAGAGAACGAGCACGGTCTCGATCGTGGCCACGAGCCGCCCCGCCCGGGGCGGGGCCGCCGGTCCGGCGCCGTCCACCTCGGCGCGGTCGGCGGCCGTCGCGGTCACCGGACCACTGTAAGGCACGGTGAATCGCTCAAACTCGATGCGCGAAACGTCAGGTTTCGAGCAGGCGGGATGAGCAAAACTCGGGTATGGTGCGGACCATGTGTGGGATCGTGGGATACACGGGCAACCGGCCGGCGCTGGGCATAGTAGTCGACGGATTGCGACGGCTTGAGTACCGCGGGTACGACTCGGCCGGTGTCGCGGTCATCGACGGCGGTGAACTGCTGGTCGAGAAGCGCGCCGGCAAGCTGGCCAACCTCGACAAGGCGCTCGCCGAGCGGCTGGGTGGGCCGTCCTCGGGCTGGGCCGACGGGCGGACGGGCATCGGGCACACCCGGTGGGCCACCCACGGCGGTCCGACCGATCGCAATGCCCACCCGCACCTGTCCAGTGACGGCCGGGTCGCGGTCATCCACAACGGCATCATCGAGAACTTCGCGAAGCTGCGGGCCGAGCTGGAGGCCGATGGTGTCGAGTTCGCGTCCGACACCGACACCGAGTGCGTGGCCCACCTGTTGCGCGCGGAGCTGCGTACCGTCGATGGCCTGGCGGAGGCCATGCGGCTGGTCTGCCGGCGGCTGGAGGGGGCGTTCACGCTGCTCGCCGTCGACCTGACCGCGCCGGGCACGGTCGTCGGCGCGCGGCGCAACTCGCCGCTGGTGGTCGGGCGCGGGTCCGGCGAGAACTACCTCGCCAGCGACGTCTCCGCGTTCATCGAGCACACCCGGGACGCGGTCGAACTGGGCCAGGACCAGGTCGTCGAGATCACCGCCCAGGCCATCGAGATCACTGACTTTCACGGTACGCCCGCCGCGGGCCGCGACTACCACATCGACTGGGACGCGTCCGCCGCCGAGAAGGGCGGCTACGACTACTTCATGCTCAAGGAGATCGCCGAGCAGCCGCAGGCCGTGGCGGACACGTTGCGCGGCCGGCTCACCGCGGCCGGGGAGATCATGCTCGACGAGGTCCGCCTCACCGACCAGGACCTGCGCGACGTCGACAAGATCTTCATCGTGGCGTGCGGGACCGCGTACCACGCCGGGCTGGTCGCGAAGTACGCGATCGAGCACTGGACCCGGGTGCCCTGCGAGGTCGAGCTGGCCAGCGAGTTCCGCTACCGGGACCCGGTGCTCGACCGGTCGACGCTGGTCGTGGCGATCTCCCAGTCGGGCGAGACGATGGACACGCTGATGGCGCTGCGCCATGCGAAGGAGCAGAAGGCGCGGGTGCTGGCGATCTGCAACACCAACGGCTCGACGATCCCGCGCGAGGCGGACGCGGTCCTCTACACCCACGCCGGGCCGGAGATCGCGGTCGCGTCGACGAAGGCGTTCCTCACCCAGCTCGTCGCCTGCTACCTGGTCGGGCTCCACCTGGCGCAGGTACGCGGCATCAAGTACGCCGACGAGGTCGGTGCCGTGGTCGAGCAGCTCAAGGCGATGCCGGCCAAGGTGGACGCGGTACTGGAGACGATGGAGCCGGTACGGGCGCTGGCCCGTAAGCTGGCGCCGGCCAGGAGCGTGCTGTTCATCGGCCGGCACGTCGGCTACCCGGTGGCGCTGGAGGGCGCGCTCAAGCTCAAGGAGCTGGCGTACATGCACGCCGAGGGCTTCGCGGCCGGCGAGCTCAAGCACGGGCCGATCGCGCTCATCGACGTGGACTGCCCGGTCGTGTGCATCGTCCCGTCGCCGCTCGGCCGGGGCGTGCTGCACGACAAGATCGTGTCGAACATCCAGGAGATCCGGGCGCGCGGTGCGCAGACCATCGTGATCGCCGAGGAGGGAGACGAGGCGGTCCGGCCGTACGCCGACCATCTCGTCAGCGTGCCCCGGACGCCCACGCTGCTCGCCCCGCTCGTGACGACCGTGCCGCTACAGGTCTTCGCGTGCGAGGTCGCGGCCGCCCGCGGGCACGACGTCGACCAGCCCCGCAACCTCGCCAAGTCCGTGACCGTCGAGTAGCGCCTGCGGGCGCGGCGACAAGCTGGAGTGCGGGCGCGGCGGCAAGCCGTGGGGCGGCTGCGGCGGCGCGGTCGTGCGTCGCCGCTAGCCTGCTCTGCGGCCGGTGACGTCGTAGAGGTGGTGGATCGGGTCGTGGATGAAGTAGCGCCCGAACGACTCGACCGTGAAGTGGACGCCGTCGCTGCGGGTGCCGGTGCGCGCCCACTGCTCGCCGGTGACGCCCGCGAACCCGTCCGCCAGCACCTCGCCGGCCGCGACCAGCTCGGCTGAGACCATCGCCGGGTCCTGCTCGCGATAGCGCTGCTCGACGGCGGTCGCGTCCTGGTCCCAGTTGGCGAACGCCGGACCGTCCTGCGCCAGCATGAGGTCGAGCCGCTGCGCGTAGAGCCGGAACACGTCCCGTACGTGGCACGCGTACTCCAGCGGGGACCAGGTGTCGGGCCGGGGTCGGTCCCGAACCGGATCCGCGGCGGCCAGCACCTCGGGCCACTCGGCGGCGTTGGCCCGCAGCAGCGTTGCGATCTCCTCGCGGGCGAACGCGCTGGTGTCGAAGCCGCACTCGGGGCAGGGCCGCTCCAGCACCCAGGTCCAGTCCTTCGTGTCCGGAATGATCGTCACAACGGCAGCCTAAGCGCGATGCGGGCGATGTTGTCGAGCGCCACGTTGCCGTGCTCCCAGTACGCCATGTGCGCGGTCGTCGGAGCCGGACGAGGGTCGCTGGCGAAGACCCGGGCGCCGAAGCCGGCCAGGCTCGGGTTGGGCCCGTGCCACAGATCGCGGTCGGGCGTGGCCAGCGCGACGGACGCGTAGCCCGGCATCGACACGCTCAATGCCAGGTCCCGGCCGGCCTGGGCGAGCGAGGGCACGACGTGCTGGACCGGATCCTGCCGCGCGGTGGTGGACCAGACGTGGCCGGCCGGCACGTGCAGCGCGTCGGCGCTCGCCACGCCGGTGCCCGGGCTCCCGACGAAGACCACGTCGTCGGCCGCGAGCCCGTGGTCGCGGGCGGCCACACCGACGACCAGCGACCCGTAGCTGTGCCCCAGCACCGTGACGTGCGGCGGCGCGCCGTCCGCGTGGCTGCGCCGCAGCCCGTCCACGAACCGGTCCAGCCCGGGCCCCGCGTCCCGGGCGGCGCCCGCCCCCGCCACCTCCCGCACGGTGTCCGGGACGTCGTAGTCGAGCCAGAGCACCGCGGCCACGGTCGCCGCCGGTGCGAGGGCGGCGGCCCGCTCGACCACACGGTCGATCCGGGTCAGATCCTGGTCCACTGTGTTCCATCCGGCACCCGCACCCGGTACGTGCACGAGCACGTGCTCAGCCCGGTCCGGATCGCCGAGCGCCACGACGGCCCGTCCGGTGCGTGGGTCGAGTCGCAACAGGTACGTCCGTGGCGGCCCGGCCCGGTCCCACCACGCCTCCGCGCCGGGCAGCCGCCCGGCCACCGCCCGGTTCGCCTGGTCCCGGGCCGCGGCCGGAACGCCGTCGAGCGGGCCGATCAGCTCGGGGCGGTTGAGGAGCAGCCACCGGCGTTCGGCACCGGTCAGCGCGGCCCACCACGCGGCGACCGTGGCCGGCGCGGCGCCGGACGGCGGCGTCCAGCCAGGCGGTGTCGGCGTGGCCTCGGCCCGTACCGCGGTAAGCCGCCCGGCCGCCTCGGCGTCCGCCGACGCCGCCAGGTCCAGCGCCCACCGGATGCCGGCTACGGTGCGCTCGGCGAGCGGAGCCACCGCGACCGCGCCCGGTCCGCACACCGCGACCCGGCCGTCGCGGTCCACGGTGACCGGTGTGCCGCCGGTGGCCTCGACGGTCGCGGACAGCACCGCCTTGGCCCGGACGAGCCCGGCCGCGAACTCGGCGAGCGCCTGGTCCGCCGCGATCAGCGGGGTGACCCGGGCGCCGAGGTCCGAGCGCACCGAGGCGAGCCGCCGCTGCGCCGCCTCGCCGGCCGCGCCGGTCCACGCCGCCCGAAGCCGGCGGGCCAGCAGCGCCACGTCCTGGCCCTGCGCGGCGACACGCCGGGCGAGCCGCCGCAGCGCGACCGCGAGGCCGGCCCAGGCCGGTGGACTCGCCGCCCACAGCTGCGCGTAGGTCACCATGGCCGCACCGCGGTCTCCACCGCCCGCCCCGCCGCCCGCCGGTCCGCGCCCTCGTATGCGTCCGCGGCGACCCGCAGGGCCACCGCCGTGTCCGCACACCGCCGGGCCAACCCGTCGAGTCCTTCGTGGACGAGCGCGAGCAGGGCGGTCAGCGCCGTGGTGGCGGCCCACTCGGGATCCGCCGGAGCCGCGGGCGGACCACCGGACAGCAGGCCGTCGCGCAGGCCGTCCAGCGTGGCCGCCGCGTCCCGCAACGCGGCTGGTGACACGTGCAGCACCTCGGACACGAGGCTCACCGTTGCACCCCCACCGGGTACCGGGAAGGGCTGTGGACAACCCGCGTCGCCGGGTACCCCTCCGTGTCCACAGGGGTTGCCCGGCACGGACGCCGCGGCTACCCTGCGACCGCTACTGCGGGCGGGCGTAGGGTGCTTCCGTGATCGTCGCGGTGGGCATCGACGTCGTCCTGGTCAGCCGGTTCACGGCGGCGTTGGCGCGCACACCGCTCCTGGGCGACCGGCTGTTCACCGAGGCCGAACGGGTGACCCCATCCGGGAACCCCCGTTCGCCCGAGTCGCTCGCCGGCCGGTTCGCGGCGAAGGAGGCGGTGGCCAAGGCGCTCGGCGCACCGGGCAACCTGCACTGGCACGACTGCGAGATCGTCACGGATCCGGACGGGCGCCCGTGGCTGACCGTCTCCGGTACCGTCGCCGCTGCGGCCGCCGAGCGCGGGATCACCCGGTGGCACCTGTCGCTGTCCCACGACGGCGGCATCGCCTCCGCGATGATTGTCGCGGAGCAGCTACCCGAGGAGGCGTGATGCGCGGAGCGTGGCGGGTCGCGGACGTACGCGCGGCAGAGGAGGCGCTGATGGCGCAGCTCCCCGACGGCGCGCTCATGCAGCGCGCCGCGGCCGGCCTGGCCCGCCGCTGCGCCCTCGTCCTGCCCCGGGTCTACGGCAGCCATGCGGTCGTGCTCGCCGGCGCCGGCAACAACGGCGGCGACGCGCTCTACGCCGGTGCGCTGCTCGCCCGCCGCGGCGCCACCGTCTCCGCCTGGCTGCTCGTGCCCGATCGCGTCCACAGTGGAGGCATCGCGGCGCTCCGCGAGGCCGGCGGAACCACACTGGACGGTCCGCCCTCCACTGTGGATCTGGTGGTGGACGGGATCGTAGGCATCGGTGCGCGTGGCGGGTTGCGGGACCGGGCGGCCGCGGTCGCCGATGCCCTGCCCGACCTGCGCTCCCCGACCGGCGAACGGCCGCCCGTGGTCGCCGTCGACGTACCGTCCGGAGTGGACGTCGACACCGGCGACGTGCCCGGAAAAGCCGTCCGCGCGGACGTGACGGTGACCTTCGGTTGCCTGAAGCCGGCGCTCGTGGTGGGCCCGGCCGTGCCGCTGGCCGGGCAGGTCGACCTCGTCGACATCGGGCTGGCGCCCTTCCTGCACACCGAGCCGGCGGTCCGGGTACCCGACCGGGACGATGTCGCGGGCTGGTGGCCGGGGGCCGGGCCGTCGTCGGACAAGTACACCCGGGGCGTGGTGGGTGTGGCGACCGGGTCGGCGCGGTATCCCGGCGCGGCCGTCCTCTCGGTCGCCGGCGCGCTCGCCGGACCCGCCGGCCTCGTCCGCTACGCCGGCGGGGCGGCGCCGCTGGTCACCGAGCACCACCCCTCGGTCATCGTCAGTGACCGGGCCGCCAAGGCCGGTCGGGTGCAGGCCTGGGTCTGCGGCAGCGGCCTGGGTACCGACCAGCGTGCCGCGACCGAGCTGCGCACGGTACTGGCGTCGTCCGTGCCGGCGGTGCTCGATGCGGACGCGCTGACGCTGCTGGTCGACGGCTCGATGAGCACGGCCCTGCGCGAGCGCGACGCGCCGCTGGTCATCACGCCGCACGACCGGGAGTTCGCGCGGCTGGCCGGCCACCCGCCGGGCGAGGACCGGGTCGGTGCCGCGCTGCGGGTCGCGGCGTGGATGAACGCCGTCGTGCTCCTCAAGGGAGACCGGACCGTGGTCGCCACGCCGGCCGGTACCGCATGGGCGAACCCGACCGGGACGCCGGCGCTCGCCACCGGCGGCACCGGGGACGTCCTCGCCGGACTTCTGGGTTCCCTGCTGGCGGCCGGGTTGGCGCCGGAGCGGGCCGCGGTCGCCGCCGCATACGCGCACGGCCTCGCCGGGCGCGAAGCGGCCCAACGAGGTCCGGTTACTGCGACTGATGTGGCGTCCGCGCTACGTGTGGTGGTGGGTTCGTTGACCCGGACGCCGGACCGAGGTCAGAGAGGGCGGACCTTCTCCGCCTGCGGGCCCTTCTTGCCCTGACCGATTTCGAACTCCACGCGCTGGTTCTCCTCCAGCGTGCGGTAGCCGTTGGTCTCGATGGCCGAGAAGTGGACGAAGACGTCGGCTCCGCCGCCGTCGACCGTGATGAAGCCGAAGCCCTTCTCGGCGTTGAACCACTTCACAGTGCCTTGTGCCATTGCCGCTGCCTTCCTCTCAAAGCAGTTTGTAGCAGCTGTGATCAGAAGAATGCGACCACATTGCGTAAACCGCAGCCAGCTTACACCAGCTAACCTGACCGGCATGGCGCAGGCCGCTGTCGACATCAGCCTGGACGCGATCCGCGCGAACGTCGCGCACCTGGTCTCCGGTACCGACGCCGCGGTGATGGCGGTCGTCAAGGGGGACGGGTACGGCCACGGCATGCTCGAGTCGGCCCGCGCAGCGATCTCCGGCGGGGCCACCTGGCTCGGTGTCTGCACGCTGGACGAGGCGCTGGACCTGCGCGAGGGCGGCATCACCGCCCCGGTGCTCGCCTGGCTGCTGGCGCCGGGCCTGCCGCTGCACCTCGCGATCGAGGCCGACATCGACCTGAGCGCGTCCTCGGCCGGGCTGCTCGCCGAGATCGTCGGCAGCGCCAGGGCCGCCGGCCGCCCGGCGCGGGTCCACCTCAAGGTGGACACCGGCCTGGGCCGCGGCGGTGCCGCCACGGCCGACTGGCCGGTGCTCGCCGAGGCTGCGGCGAAGGCGCAAGTGGACGGTTCGGTGGAGGTGGTGGGTGTCTGGAGCCACCTCGCGCGCGCGGACGAGCCGGGGCACGAGTCGATCGACCGGCAGCTCGGCATGTTCGGCGACGCGCTGGACAGGGCCCACCGGCTGGGCATCAACCCGACATACCGCCACATCGCCAACTCGGCCGCCGCGCTGACCCGGCCGGACACGCACCTCGACCTGGTCCGGACCGGGATCGCGGTGTACGGGCTCAGCCCCGTCCCGGGTCGTGACTTCGGCCTGCGCCCGGCCATGACCGTGCGGGCGACGGTGATCCTCACCAAGCGCGTCCCGGCCGGGCACGGCGTTTCGTACGGCCACACGTATGTCACCGAGCGCGATGCCACGCTCGCGGTCGTCCCGTTGGGTTACGCCGACGGCGTACCGCGTGCGGCGTCGAGTGCCGGCCCGGTCTGGCTGGCCGGGAAGACCCGCCGGATCGCCGGCCGGGTCTGCATGGACCAGATCGTGGTCGACTGCGGTGACGACGAGGTCCGCGCCGGTGACGAGGCGATCCTCTTCGGCCCCGGTGACCTGGGCGAGCCGACCGCGGACGACTGGGCGGCCGCCGCCGGCACGATCAACTACGAGATCGTCACCCGGTTCCACAGCGCGCGGGTACCGCGGCGGTACGTGTGACGGGCAGTTGACTGATGGATCCGGATACCCTTGCGGGATGGGTACGGCAGGCCGGCGCGCGGGTCTCCTCAGCGCGCTCTTCGGAGCCGCCGCGGCCGGTGTCGCCGCCGGGGTGGCCGCCGAGCGTGCCCTGCTGCGCCGGTCCATCCGCCCACCCGCCGACCCGTACGCCGACGAGCGGTTCGGCCCGCAACCGTTCGACGAGTCGCTGATCGTCCGCACCGACGAAGGGGTCGACCTCTACGTCGAGATCGTCGAGCCGGCGGACGGCGTCGACCTCGAGTTCGACGAGCTGTTCCCGCCGTCCGGCGAGCCGGAGCCCACGCTCGTGTTCGTGCACGGGTTCTGCCTCGACATGGGGACGTACCACTTCCAGCGCAGGGAGCTCAGCCTGCGCGGGAACTGGCGGATGGTCTTCTACGACCAGCCGGGCCACGGGCGTTCCGGCAGGCTCGACCGCGGTGAGTACACGTTGGAGTCCCTCGGTGCCGCGCTCCGCCGGGTCATCGAGGAGACCACGCCGGACCGGCGGATCGTCCTCATCGGACACTCGATGGGCGGCATGACCATCATGGCCCTGGCTGAGCACGCACCGGAGCTGTTCGCCGACCGGGTCGTCGGCGTGGTGCTGATCGGGACGTCCGCCGGCCGCCTGGAGGCCACCCGGATCGGCCTCCCCGAGATCGTCGCGCGGGCGGGCCGGCCGATCCTGCCGATCGTGGACAGTGCCACGAAGGTGACCGGCACCATGCTGGACAGCGCCCGGCGGGCCTCGTCCAACCTGGCCTGGCTGCTGACCCGCCGGTACGGGTTCGGCACGCCCCAGCCGAGCCGGGCACTCGTGTCCTTTGTGGAACGGATGAACTCGCACACCTCCACCGAGACCGTCGCGCGGTACCTGCGTACGCTCTACTCCCATGCCCGGTACCCGGCCCTGGACGCTCTGCGCGGCCTCCCGGTCCTGGTGATCTGCGGTGAACGGGACCAGATCACACCGCTGGCGCTGTCGAACGAGATCTGCCGCCGGCTGCCCGACGCCGAACTGGTGACGATCCCGGACAGCGGGCACGTGGTCATGTTGGAGCACAGCGCGGAGGTGAACGCCGCGCTGGCGGAGTTCCTGGAGAAGATCCAGTGACCGAAGCCTGGCGCGATCTGGCTGCCCGGATCGCCGCGTGTACGGCCTGCGCCGAACTGGCGCAGGCCCGCCAGCGGGTCGTCGTGGGAGAGCCGCCGAGCCCTCGGCCCGGCGGCAGCCGACCCGCGCTGGCCTTCGTCGGCGAGGCACCGGGCGCGGCCGAGGACGCCGCCGGCCGGCCGTTCGTCGGCAAGGCCGGGCAGTTGCTGGACCAGTTGCTGGCCGACGCCGCGCTGGACCGCTCGCAGGCCGCCGTGCTCAACGTGCTCAAGTGCCGCCCACCCGGCAACCGGGCGCCGAAGCCGGACGAGATCGCGCGCTGCCGGCCGTACCTGGAGAGCCAGCTCGTCATGCTGCGACCGCACCTCGTGGTCGCGCTCGGCCTTACCGCGGTGACCTGGTTCCTCGGCCGCACGACGCTTTCCGCCGCGCGCGGGCGGGTGCACGAGGTGACCGTGGGCGGTCTGCCGATGTGGGTGCTCGCCACGTACCACCCGTCCGCGGCGATCCGGTTCGGGCCGTCCGGTGCCCCGATGGCGGCGCTGCGGGACGATCTCGCGCTGGCCGCCCGGCTCGTGGCGGGAGCGGTGGCGTGATCGCGAAGTTGTCCACTGTGGAGGACACCCGGGCCTTCGGCCGGTCGCTCGCGGCCGTGCTGCGCGCCGGCGACCTCGTCGTGCTCTCCGGACCGCTCGGAGCCGGGAAGACCGCGCTGGCACAGGGGATCGGGGCCGGGCTCGGCGTCGAGGGGGCGGTCACGTCGCCGACGTTCGTGATCGCCAGGATCCATCGTGGACCGCTCCCGCTCGTGCACGTCGACGCTTACCGGCTCGGCGGCGTCGCCGAGGTCGACGACCTCGACCTCGATGCGTCGCTGGAGGACTCGGTCACCGTCGTCGAGTGGGGTGAGGGCCTGGTCGAGCAGCTCGCCGACGCGTACCTGGAGGTCCGCATCGACCGCCGGGACGACGAGACCCGGGTCGTGGAACTGGTGCCGCACGGTGCCGCGTGGGCCGACCGCCTGCCGACGGATAATGCCTGACGTGCTCATCGTCGTCGTCGACTCGGCCACACCCGCCGTCACCGCCGCACTCGCCGAGGTCACCGCCGACGGTGTGGTCGTGCGTGCCCGACGGGTCACTGTGGACGCCCGCGCGCACGGCGAGCTGCTGGCGCCCGCGGTCGGCGCGGTCCTGCGGGAGGCCGGCGCGCGCCCGCGGGACCTGGCCGCGGTCGTGGCCGGCCTGGGACCGGGACCGTTCACCGGGCTGCGGGTGGCGCTCGTCACGGCCGCCGCGCTGGGCGACACGCTGGGCATCCCGACGTACGGCGTCTGCTCGCTCGACGGCCTCGGCCACCGCGCCGTCGGGCGGACTCTGGTCGCGACCGACGCGCGCCGCCGGGAGATCTACTGGGCCGTGTACGAGCGCGGCGCCCGCCAGACCGACCCGGCGGTGAACCGGCCGGCGGAGGTGGCAGAGCTCGCCCGGACGCTCGATGTCCGCGCGGCGGTGGGCGAAGGCGCCCTGCGCTACGCCGACGTGCTGGACCTGCCGGTCGTCGGCGAGCCGCGGTACCCGGTACCGGAGGCGCTCGCGGAGCTCGCCGCGGACCGGGTCCGGGCCGGGGTGCCCGGCGAGGTGCTGACCCCGCTGTACCTGCGCCGCCCCGACGCCGTGGAACCCGGCCCGCGCAAAGCGGTCCTGCCGTGAACGTGAACCTGGCGAGGTTCCGCTGGTGGCACATCGAGGAGGTGCTGCCGATCGAGGCGGACCTCTTCGCCGCCGAGCAGTGGACCGCCGCGATGTTCTGGAACGAGCTGGCGAACGGGAACCACTACCTGGTGGCGCTGGACGACGAGGGAGCGCTGGTCGGGTACGCGGGACTGGCGGTCAACGCGCCCGAAGCCTGGGTGCAGAACATCGCGGTCCGGCGCGACGCCCAGCGCCGCGGCACCGGCCGAGCGCTGCTGGAGGCGCTGCTCGCCGAGGCGCGACGCCGCGGAGCCCGGGCCGTGCTGCTGGAGGTCGCCGTGGACAACGTACCGGCGCAGCGGCTCTACGCCGCGTACGGGTTCGAGCCGGTGGGCGTGCGACGGGGGTACTACCAACCGAGCAACAAGGATGCGCTGGTGATGAGACGTGATTGAGCCGTTGATCCTGGGCATCGAGACGTCGTGCGACGAGACCGGCGTGGGGATCGTCCGCGGGCACACACTGCTCGCCGACGCGCTGGCATCCAGTGTGGACATCCATGCGCGGTTCGGCGGCGTGGTACCCGAGGTGGCCAGCCGGGCGCACCTGGAGGCGATCGTGCCGGCCATGCACCGTGCGCTCGCCGAGGCCGGCGTGACGCTGGTGGACGTCGACGCGATCGCGGTCACCGCGGGTCCCGGCCTGGCCGGAGCGCTGCTCGTCGGCGTCGCGGCGGCCAAGGGGTACGCGCTCGCCGCGGAGAAGCCGCTGTACGGCGTGAACCACCTGGCCGCGCACGTCGCCGTCGACACGCTGGAGCACGGCCCGCTGCCGCCGGCCGTCGCGCTGCTGGTCTCCGGCGGGCACTCCAGCCTGCTGCTGGTCGACGATCTCGCCGGTGCCGTGCGACCGCTGGGGGTCACCATCGACGACGCGGCGGGGGAGGCGTTCGACAAGGTGGCCCGGTTGCTCGGCCTGCCGTTCCCGGGCGGGCCGCCGATCGACCGGGCGGCCCGCGAGGGTGACCCGGACGCGATCGCGTTCCCGCGCGGGCTGACCGGCCCCCGGGATCTCGCCGGGCACCGGTTCGACTTCTCCTTCTCCGGGCTCAAGACCGCGGTCGCGCGCTGGGTGGAGGCTCGCGGGCGGGCCGGCGAGCCGGTACCGGTCGCGGACGTCGCGGCCAGCTTCCAGCAGGCGGTCTGTGACGTGCTGACCCGAAAGGCGGTCGACGCGTGTCGCGAGTACGGGATCGACACGCTGGTCATCGGCGGTGGCGTCGCGGCCAACTCCCGGCTGCGGGCGCTGGCCGGGGAGCGGTGCGCGGCGGCCGGCATCCGGCTGCGGGTACCCCGGCCCAGGCTGTGCACGGACAACGGCGCGATGGTCGCCGCACTCGGGAGCCACCTGGTGTCGGCCGGCGTACGGCCCAGCCGGCTCGACCTACCCGCCGACTCGGCCCTGCCGGTGACGACCGTGACCGTGTAGCGTCCGGCCAGTGATCGTGCGCATGTGGGAGGTCCGGGCGCATCCCGAGGGCCTCACCGACCTCCTGTCGTGGATCTGTGAGGTGGCGCTCCCGGCGGTCGAGATGAACCCGCTGCACGTCTCCAGCGAGGTCCTCACGTCCACCGACCACCGGATCGTCGTGATCTCGAAGTGGCGGAGCAACCCGGAGCAGTTCCTCGACCCGCCCGGCCATCTCACCGCCCGCGAGCCGCACGTCTGGGATTTCACGCCTGTCGATCGCTGAGGGCCGGAAAATCGGTGGCGTGCAAGGATTGGATCTCGTAAGGTCAGCGACGCCATGCGTCCGTTACCTGTCGCCGATCCCGGCACGCCCGATCACCGCACCGCGACCCGGTACCTGTTCTGGGTCGCGCGCAGGCAGCTGCCCACGATGGTCGGCGCGATGCTGCTCGGCATCGTGTGGATGGGCAGCCAGGCGCTGATGCCGGCGGCGATCGGCCAGGCGATCGACCTGGGCCTGACCGCCCGCGACCCGGGTGCCCTCGCCGCCTGGTCGGCGGTGCTGTTCGGGCTCGGCGGGCTCCAGGCCGCGGCGGGCATCATGCGGCACCGGATGGCGGTGTTCAACTGGCTCGGGGCCGCGTACCGGACCGTTCAGGTGGTCACCCGGCAGGCCAGCCGGCTCGGTGCCACCCTGCCGAAGCGCCTCGCCACCGGCGAGGTCGTCAGCATCGGTACCGCGGACATCAGCCACGTCGGCGGGGCGCTGGACATCACCGCCCGCGGGGTGGGCGCGGTCGCCGCGATCGTCGTGGTGACCGTGATCCTGCTCCGCTCCTCGGTCTCGCTGGGCCTGGTCGTCCTGCTCGGCGTGCCGGTCCTGATGTCGGTCGTGGGCCTGCTGATCCGCCCGCTGCACCGGCGCCAGCAGGCGTACCGGGAGCAGCAGGGCAAGCTGACCACCCGGGCCGGTGACATCGTGGCGGGCCTGCGGGTGCTGCGCGGCATCGGCGGGGAGGCCGTCTTCGGCGGCCGCTACCGGGACGAGTCCCAGGGGCTGCGCCGGGCCGGGGTCCGGGTGGCCCGGGTCGAGTCGGTGCTGGAGGCCGCCCAGGTCCTGCTGCCCGGCATGTTCGTCGTGCTCGTGACCTGGCTGGGCGCCCGGTTCGCGGTCAGCGGCGCGATCACGCCGGGCCAGCTCGTCGCGTTCTACGGGTACGCGGCGTTCCTGATCGCTCCCCTGCGGACGATCACCGAGGCCGTGGACAAGTTCACCCGCGGGCACGTGGCGGCGCGCCGGGTCGTCCGGGTGCTGGCGCTGGAGCCGGAGCTGGCCGACCCACCGGTCTCCCGAGCGGCCACCGTGGACGGTGAGCTGACCGAGCCGTGGTCGGGCGTGGTGATCCGGCCGGGGCAACTGACCGCGATCGCGGCCGCCGCACCGGAGGACGCCGCCACCATCGCCGACCGGCTGGGCCGCTACGTGGACAGCGACACCGCGCTGGACGGCGTACCGCTGCGGGACCTGGACCGGGCTATGGTGCGGGCGCTGATCCTGGTGGCCGACAACGACGCACGCCTGTTCTCGGGTCCACTCCGGACGGAGCTGGATCCGGCGGAACGGGCCTCGGACGCGGACCTCACCGCGGCCCTGCACGCGGCGAGCGCGGCCGACATCATCGCGGCGCTACCGGACGGCCTCGACGCGGCGATCGCGGAGCGGGGTCGGGAGTTCTCCGGCGGGCAGCAGCAGCGGCTGCGGCTGGTCCGGGCGCTCGCGGCCGACCCGCCGGTACTGGTGCTGGTCGAGCCGACCAGCGCGGTGGACGCGCACACCGAGGCGGCCATCGCGGCCCGCCTCGGCGCGGCGCGGCGCGGGCGCACGACCGTCGTCTGCACGACGAGCCCGCTCGTGCTGAGCCGGGCCGACCACGTGTTCTACGTCGAGGACGGCAAGGTCGTCGCCGAGGGCTCGCACCGGGAGCTGCTGGAGAACGAGCCGCGGTACGCGGCGACCGTGACCCGGGGGGAGGACGGGCCATGAGCGCGATGTTGCCGGTGGCGGACGCCACCCAGGTCCGGCGGTACGCCCGCGGCCTCCTGCGCCGGCACCCGCGGCTGCTCGCCTGGGCGCTGGGCCTGCACGGGCTCGCGGCCATCGCCGGGCTCGCCGCGCCGTGGCTCATCGGCGACCTCGTCGAGTCGGTCGAGCGCGGTACGACGACGGTGACCGTGGACCGGATCGCGCTGGCGATCGCCGCGTTCGTGGTTGTGCAGTCGGTGCTCGCCCGGTACGCGAAGTACGCCTCGGCGCGGCTCGGTGAGGGCATGCTCGCCGAGCTGCGCGAGGAGTTCGTCGACCGGGTGCTCGCCCTGCCATTGTCCACAGTGGAGCGGGCGGGCACCGGTGACCTGCTGACCCGGACCTCGCGGGACGTCAACGCGCTCTCCTACAGCGTGCGGTTCGCGGTACCGGAGATCCTGATCGCGCTCGTCACGATCTGCTTCACGGTCGGCGCGATGGTGCTCGTCGGCCCGCTGCTCGGCATCCCGTGCCTGCTCGCCGTGCCGATCCTCTGGGTCGGCACGGCGTGGTACCTCCGCCGTGCGCCGGAAGGGTACCTGCGGGAGAACGCCACCTACTCCGACCTGACCGACGGGCTGGCCGAGACCGTGGACGGGGCGCGCACGGTCGAGGCGCTGCGGCTGGCACAGCGACGGCGGATCCGTACCGACCGGGACATCGCCCGGTCGTACGCGGCCGAGCGGTACACGCTGTTCCTGCGGACCGTGTGGTACCCGCTGGTCGAGGTCGGTTACGTGGTGCCGGTGGTGGCGACGCTGCTGATCGGCGGCTGGTTCTACCTCGAGGGCTGGGTGACGCTCGGTCAGGTGACCGCGGCGACGCTCTACGTCCAGCAGCTCATCGACCCGCTGGACCAGCTGCTGTCCTGGTTGGACGAGCTGCAGGTGGGCGGTGCGTCGCTGGCCCGGCTGCTGGGCGTCTCCTCCGCCGCCTCCGCCGCCGCGCCGGCCGACGGTGCCGCGCCGGCACCGCGAGACGGGCGGCTCACCGTCGACGACGTCCGGTTCTCCTATGTGGACGGCCGGGACGTGCTGCACGGCATCTCGCTGGACGTGGCACCGGGTGAGCGGCTCGCGATGGTCGGGCCGTCCGGGGCGGGCAAGTCCACGCTGGGCCGGCTGCTGGCCGGGGTACACGCGCCGCGGTCGGGGTCGGTGACGGTCGGTGGCGCGCCGCTGGCGTCGCTGCCGCTGGACGAGCTGCGGACCCAGGTCGCGCTGGTCACCCAGGAACACCACGTATTCCTGGGTACGGTGCGGGACAACGTGCTGCTGGGCCGCCCGTCCGCGGACGACGCCGCGGTACGGGCCGCGCTCGCCGCGGTCGATGCGCTCGACTGGGTGGACGAACTGCCGGCCGGGCTCGACACCGAGGTCGGCTCGGGCGCCCACCCGGTGACACCCGCCCAGGCGCAGCAGCTCGCGCTGGCCCGGCTGGTCCTCGCCGACCCGCACACGCTGGTGCTCGACGAGGCCACCTCGCTGATCGACCCGCGGGCGGCCCGGCAGTTGGAGCGCTCGCTCGCCGCGGTGCTGCGCGGCCGTACCGTCATCGCGATCGCGCACCGGCTGTTCTCCGCGCACGACGCGGACCGGGTCGCGGTCGTCGAGGACGGGCGGATCACCGAGGTCGGCTCGCACCACGACCTGGTGGCGGCCGGCGGGCCGTACGCCGCGCTCTGGCGGTCCTGGCACGGCTGACCGGGCGGTCCGGTCCCCGGTCAGCGGAACGAGAAGACGACGCCGAGCAGGACCAGCACCACCATCGCCACCACGAAGGCGATCACGAGGTGCTGGGCGCCACTGTCCGCACCCGGCGGATCGGGCGGCGCCGGCTCACCCGGCAGGTCCCGGGTGACCGTGGCGAGCTCGATCAGGGTGCGGGCGGAGTAGACCGAGCTGACCCGCTCGGAGAACTCGTCGAGCGAGAGCCGGCCGGCTGCGGTGTGCCGCTGTAAAACGGCGATCACCCGCAGTCGGTCCTCGTCCGAGGCTCTCATCTCGACATTCATCCCGGACAGAGTACGACGGTTGACGGGTGATCGGTGCAAACGTATGGTTCTCGATGGAAGCGCTCCCACAACTACCGGGCATCTAGTTGTAGGAGAAGAGGCACATGAGAAGACTCCGAGCCATCGTGGTGTCCGCGCTGGTCGTGGGAGGGGCGGGGCTGTTCGCGGTCGCCGGCGCGGGGCCAGCCCAGGCCGCCCCGGTGATCTGTGAGAAGTTCGGCGGAACCTACATCCAGAACAACACCCGGCGGGTGCAGAACAACGTCTGGGGCGCCGACACCGCACAGTGCATCGACGTCAACCAGAACGGCGGGTTCACCGTCACGCAGGCCGGGCACAACAACGCCACCAACGGCGCGCCGGCGGCGTACCCGTCCATCTACGCCGGCTGCCACTGGGCCCAGTGCACGAGCGGCAGCAGCCTGCCGATGCAGGCCAGCAGCAGCCAGTTCGCGGGCATCCAGACGAGCGTCAGCATGACCTACCCGAGCAGCGGCACCTGGAACGCCGCTTACGACCTGTGGTTCGACCCCACCCCGCGCACGGACGGCCAGAACACCGGCGCGGAGATCATGGTGTGGTTGAACTACCAGGGCAGCATCCAACCGATCGGCTCGCCGGTGGCGACCGTGACGCTGGCCGGCGGCACCTGGCAGGTCTGGTTCGGCAATGTCGGCTGGAACGTCATCTCCTACCGGCGGACCTCCCCGACCACATCGGTCAACTTCGCGGTCAACACGTTCCTGTCCGACGCGATCAGCCGCGGGTACGCCCAGCGCTCCTGGTACCTCACCAGCGTCCAGGCCGGCTTCGAGCCCTGGGTGGGCGGCGCCGGGCTGGCGGTCAACTCGTTCTCGTACTCGGTCGGCGGCACCGGCGGCGACACCACCCCGCCGAGCACACCCGGCACCCCGAGCGCGTCGAACGTGACGTCCAGCGGCGCGACCCTGAGCTGGGCGGCCTCGACCGACACCGGCGGTTCCGGCCTCGCCGGGTACGACGTCTTCCGCGAGCAGGGCGCGACCGACCCGCTGCTCGCCTCGTCGAGCACGAACTCGGTGAACCTGACCGGCCTGTCGGCCAGCACGCAGTACCAGGTCTACGTCCGCGCCCGCGACGGCGCCGGCAACACCTCCGGCAACTCGGCCCTCGGCACGTTCACCACCGGTGGCGGCGGTGGGGACACCACACCACCGAGTACGCCGGGCACCCCGAGCGCGTCCAACGTGACGTCCAGCGCCGCCACGCTGACCTGGGCGGGCTCGACCGACACCGGCGGCTCCGGGCTCGCGGGCTACAACGTCTACCGCGAGCAGGGCGCGACCGACCCGCTGCTCGCCTCGCCCACCACCAACTCGGTCACGCTGACCGGGCTGTCCGCCAACACGCAGTACCAGGTGTACGTACGGGCGCGCGACGGCGCCGGGAACCTCTCCGGCACCTCCGGCCTGGTCACCTTCACCACCCAGGGAGGTGGCGGGGGCGGCTGCACGGTGACCTTCACCGGCTCGCCGTGGAACGAGACCCCGACCTCGGGCGGGTTCACCTGGAACTTCACCATCCGCAACGGCGGGACGACCACCCTGTCCAACTGGCGGCTGACCGTGCCGATGCCGGCGAACCACACCCTGACCCCGCCCGGCTGGAACGCGACGTTCACGGTGAGCGGGTCGACGGTCACCGGTGCGCCGGTCTCGCACAACGTGAACCTCGCGCCCGGCGCGTCGACCACGGTCGGGTTCAACGGTCGCTGGTCGGGCAGCTACTCGGCACCGAGCGGTCTCACCTGCGGCTGACGATCGGCGCGACCGTCGCCGACGTGAGCTCGACCAGATCGGCCGGCGGGAGCTCCACCTGGAGCCCCCGCCGGCCGGCGGAGACGTAGACGGTGGCGAACCCCTGGGCGCTCGCGTCCACCACGGTCGGCAGGCGCTTGCGCTGGCCGAGCGGGCTGATCCCGCCGCGCACGTAGCCGGTCGTCCGCTCGGCGAGCGCGCGGTCGGCGAGGGCGGCACGCTTGCCGCCGGCCGCGGTCGCCAGCGCCTTGAGGTCCAGTTCGCCGGTGACCGGCACGACCGCGACGGTCAGCGCGCCGTCCACCTCGGCCACCAGCGTCTTGAAGACCCGGGCCGGGTCCACACCCAGGGCCGCCGCGACCTCCGCGCCGTAGTTCGGGGCGTCGGCAGCCACCCGGTACGGGTGGAGCGTGTGCGCGATGCCGCGCCTGTCGAGCAGCACGGTCGCAGGTGTCATCCCGGCCTCCCGGCGGCAGGCCGGGATGACCAGGAACTGGCTGGCAGGGTCACGTCACAGAGGTTGGCACAGCAGGGCCGTCGGCGCGCCGGCCACCCGGGTCAGCACCACGGTCGCCGAGCCCGTACCGGACAGGCGCACCTGCCGCCGCAGGTCAGCGGGATCGAGCGCCGAGCCGCGCTTGCGGATCTCCACCCGGCCGACCTGCCGGGCCCGCAACGCCGCGCGCAAGCGCTTGACCGAGAACGGCAGCACCTCGTCGACCTCGAAGCACCGGCCCAGCGGGGTCGGCGCGGCGGTGTCCGTGTAGACGTACGCGATGGTGGGGTCGGCGAGCACACCGTCGACCGTGGCCGCGAACTCGGCCACGAGGTGGCTGCGGACGACCGCGCCGTCCGGGTCGTAGAGGTACCGCCGGGGTCTGTCCACCGGTGCCCGGGCCGTACCCGGGCCGGTCACCTCGACAACCTCGCTGCCCCGCAGCACGGTGGCCCGGCGCGGCACGGATGCCAGCGGACCGCACCAGAACGTCGCCTCGACCACCTCGCCGTCGACCGAGACCCACTCGGCCTCGGCCCCCGCCGGTACCAGCGCGTGGTCGATACCGGGGGCCAGCTTGAGGACGGTCCTGGGTACCCGGTCCGGCAGGGCCGCGACGAAGTCCCACGGCGGTGAGTACGCGGACGGGTCGAACAGCCGCCGGCCGGTACCCGCCGCGCGGCGGGACGGATCGCAGAACACCGCGTCGAAGCCGTCGAGCGGCAGGTCCCGAGCGTCTCCACAGTGGACGGATGCGATCCGGTCCAGGCCCAGGGCGGAGAGGTTGGCCGCCGCGACCGCCGCGGTCGCCGGATCGGCCTCCAGCCCGTACCCGGTGATGCCGCACCGCGCGACGGCGATCAGGTCCGCCCCGATGCCGCAACCCAGGTCGGCGATCCGGCGCACCCCCGCGGCGCGCAAGCGCCCCGCGCGGCGGGCCGCGACCACGGCGCGCGTCGCCTGCTCCAGGCCGGCCCTGGTGAAGAACATGACGGCGGCGTCCGGGCCGAACTTCGCGACCGCGCGGCGGCGCAGTTCGGCCTGGGTGAAGGCGGCGGCGGCCAGGTCGGCCGGGATGCCGCTGGCCCGGAGGGTCACGACCGTCCCGCCGGCCGCGAGCGCCTCCTCCGCCGCCGCCAGCGCGGCGAGCCCGTCCGGCGTCGAGAGCGCGGCCGTTACAGCGACGGCCGCTGCTCCGATCCGGGTTCGATGATGCAGTCGGGGCCCGGGTAGATGGTGCTGGTGTGGCCGTCGGGGAAACGGACGACGTACGGTGGCGCGCCGTTGCTGCCGCGCACCTCCACGATCTCCCCGATGCGGTCCTTCATACCGACCGCGTTGCTGTGGATGTGCAGCCGGTCGCCGATTGCTGCCTGCATGGCACATACCATGCCCGATCCGGCGCGGGGATGCACGCATTCCGGATAGGATCGGCACGCCTGCAGGTTCGTCAAAGCTGGCACTCTCCTTGACGGAGTGCCAGCGACAGGAATAACCTGCGGTTAGCACTCTCGGACTGAGGGTGCTAACGGACCCGGCGGACCGGCACCCGCGACGACGGCACCGCCTGGTGACATGTGAACGAACATGCTGCCGGCCCCGGCCGGCAACGACCATGTACCCCAGGAGGGTATGCTCGTGACTACCGCGACGAAGGTTGCGATCAAGCCGCTCGAGGACCGGATCGTGGTCCAGGCGAACGAGGCCGAGACGACTACGGCGTCCGGCATCGTGATCCCCGACACCGCTAAGGAGAAGCCGCAGGAGGGCACCGTCCTCGCTGTCGGCCCGGGCCGCATCGATGACAAGGGCAACCGGGTGCCGATCGACGTCAAGGTCGGCGACACCGTCCTGTACTCGAAGTACGGCGGCACCGAGGTCAAGTACGGCGGCGAGGAGTACCTGGTGCTGTCTGCCCGGGACGTCCTCGCGGTTATCGAGAAGTGACCTACTGACAAGTGGTGGCCGCCTCGAGCCCGGCTCGGGGCGGCCCTGCAGTGTGAAAGGGATGTCGAAGCCATGGCGAAGATCCTGAGCTTCTCGGACGATGCCCGGCACCATTTGGAGCACGGGGTCAATACGCTCGCCGACACCGTCAAGGTCACCCTTGGCCCGCGTGGGCGCAACGTCGTCCTCGACAAGAAGTTCGGCGTTCCGACCATCACCAACGACGGCGTGACGATCGCGAAGGAGATCGAGCTCGCCAACCCGTACGAGAACCTCGGTGCGCAGCTGGTCAAGGAGGTGGCGACGAAGACCAACGACGTCGCCGGCGACGGGACCACCACCGCCACCGTGCTCGCCCAGGCCATGGTCCGCGAAGGCCTGCGCAACGTCGCCGCGGGCGCGAACCCGACCGAGCTCAAGCGCGGGATCGACGCCGCGGCCTCGGCCGTCTCCGACGAGCTGCTGGCCAAGGCGACCGAGGTCGCCAACCGGGACGACATCGCGCACGTCGCCACGATCTCCGCCCAGGACCGCACCATCGGCGACCTCATCGCCGAGGCGATGGAGAAGGTCGGCCGCGAGGGCGTCATCACGGTCGAGGAGGGCTCGACGCTCGCCACCGAGCTCGAGGTCACCGAGGGGATGCAGTTCGACAAGGGGTACGTCTCCCCGCACTTCGTCACCGACCCGGAGTCGGGCGAGGTGGTCTTCGAGGACGCGTACCTGCTGGTCACCACCGAGAAGATCTCCGCAGTCGAGGACCTGCTCCCGGTGCTGGAGAAGATCGTCGAGTCCGGCAAGCCGCTGATGATCGTCGCCGAGGACGTCGACGGGCAGGCGCTGGCCACGCTGGCCGTCAACGCCATCCGCAAGACGCTGAAGGTGGCCGCGGTCAAGGCGCCCGGATTCGGCGACCGGCGCAAGGCGATGCTGCAGGACCTGGCGATCCTCACCGGCGCCGAGGTCATCTCACCGGATCTCGGCTACAAGCTGGACTCGCTCACCCTGTCCATGCTGGGCCGCGCCCGGCGGGTGGTGGTCACCAAGGACACCACGACCGTCGTCGACGGCGGCGGAAACGAGATCGACGTCAAGGCCCGCATCGACCAGATCCGCAAGGAGATCGAGGTCACCGACTCCGACTGGGACCGGGAGAAGCTGCAGGAGCGGCTGGCGAAGCTCTCCGGCGGCGTCGCGGTGATCAAGGTCGGCGCCGCGACCGAGGTCGAGATGAAGGAGAAGAAGCACCGCATCGAGGACGCGATCTCCGCGACCCGGGCCGCGGTCGAGGAGGGCATCATCCCCGGCGGGGGGGTCGCACTGGTACGCGTGGCCGCGATCCTGGCCGACGGGCTGAACCGGCCCGGCGACGAGGCCGTGGGCGTCTCGATCGTCCGCAAGGCGCTCGACGAGCCGCTGCGGTGGATCGCGCAGAACGCCGGCCACGACGGGTACGTCGTGGTGGCCAAGGTCCGCGAGCTGGGCTGGGCCGAGGGCCTCGACGCGGCCACCGGCGAGTACACCGATCTGGTCAAGGCGGGCATTGTCGACCCGGTCAAGGTGACCCGCAGCGCGGTCGCCAACGCCGCGTCGATCGCCGGTCTGCTGCTGACCACCGAGAGCCTGATCGTCGAGAAGCCCAAGGCGCCGGAGGCCGCCCCGGCCGGCGGGCACGGTCACGGCCACCAGCACGGACCGGGTTTCTGACCGCATCACGTCGCGCGCCCCGGCAGTCGTCACCATGACTGTCGGGGCGCGTCGGCGTTGCTAGGGTGTCCGCTGTGGACAGTGGGACCGGGCAGGTCCGGCGCGGGCAGGTGACCAAGGCGGTCATGGTCGCGGTGATCCTGCAGCTGCTCGGCAACGCGACGGGGCTGGTCATCGGGTACGTGACCGGTGGCTCGTTCAACCCGATCGTGATCGCGCTGACCGTGACCGGTGCCAGCGTGGTCATGGGCCTCGCGGTCGTGCTGCTGCCCCGGAGCGCCGGTACCGCGGAGGACCGGCTCCCGGCGCCACCGCCGCCGTCCGGCCCGTCCGGCCCCTACCGGCCGCCGCGGCCCCAGGCCCGGCGGATGAGCGGGGTCTCGATCGTCACCGCGATCGTGGTCGTGCTGGTGCTCTGCGGGGCCGGCGGCCTCGCCGCCACGTGGGGGATCCAGAAGGGCTTCAACGCGGTGTGGGGCGCGGTCAACCCGGTCGGCGCGGAGGGTACGCAGCGGCTCGTCGCGCCGGTGACCGGCCGGTCCGGCCCGCTCAGGATCACCGTCCAGGGCGTCGAGGTGACCAGCCGGATCACCAAGGTGAAGATCCTGCTGCGGCACGACGGGCAGGCGCCGGTGACGCTACCGGTGTACGGGAACGCCCAGTTCATCCTCGCCGGCGGGCAGACGCTGGCCGCCCGGGGGCAGGACATGATCGACGTGCCGGTGAGGGTCGATGTGGAGCGGGAGCTGGCGTTCAACGGCGTACCGGACCCGGCGGCGCGAACGGCGACGCTGAGTTTCAGCCACGTGATCAGCCAGAGGTTCGAGGTCGACTCGATCACCGTGCCGAACATCCGGCTTACGGTTCCCTGACGGGCCTTTCCGTCCGGCTCCGGCGGCGGTGAGACTGGGAGGGTGAAGCGCTACGCAGCCCTGGTCGGCGTCGCCGCCGCGGCGGTCGCGATCGGGCTCGCCGAGCTCGTCGCGATCGTCACCGGGCCCCGATCGGCCCCGCTGGTCGCCGTCGGTGGCGTGGTCATCGACGTGGTGCCGGAGCCGGCCAAGGACCTGGCGATCGACCTCTTCGGCATCTACGACAAGATCGCGTTGCAGGTCGGCACGATCGTGCTGCTGGCCGCGTTCGCCGCGCTCGTCGGCCTGCTCGCATCACGCAACCTGTGGTACGGCTACGCCGGCATCGCGCTGTTCACGGCGCTCGCGCTCGTCTCGGTGCTGACCCGTACCGGGGCGCAGTGGCCCTGGATCCTGCCGTCCCTGGCCGGCGGCGCGGCCGCGGCCGCCACCCTGTACCTGCTGCTGGGTCCCGGCCCTGGTCCGGGAGCCGCGCGAGCGGAGCGAGTGCCGGCAAGCACCGAGCGGCGGCGTTTCCTGTCCCAGGCCGGCCTGGTGCTCGGCGGGGCCGCGGTCGCGGGCGTCGGCGGCCGGCTGCTGAGCACCCGCCGGGGCGTGGCCGAGGCGCGCGACGCGGTCCGGCTGCCCCCGCCGGCCAGCGTGGCGGCACCCGTACCGGACGGTGCGGACCTGCGGATCCCGGACCTGGCCCGGTACGTCACGCCCAACCGGGACTTCTACCGGATCGACACCGCGCTCGTGCTGCCGCAGGTGGACCCGGCGACCTGGCGGCTACGCATCTACGGCCGGGTCCGCAACCCGCTGACGCTCACCTTCCAGGATCTTCTCGGGCGACCGATGGTCGAGCGGTACGTGACGCTCTGTTGCGTCTCGAACGAGGTCGGCGGGGACCTGATCGGCAACGCGCGCTGGCTCGGCGTACCGGTGAAGGACCTGCTCGACGAGGCCGAGCCGCTGGACGGGGCGGACCAGGTGCTGAGCCGCTCGGCGGACGGCTTCACCTGCGGTACGCCGACGGCCGTCCTGCGCGACGGCCGCGACGCGCTGCTCGCGGTCGGGATGAACGGTGAGCCGCTGCCGGTCAAGCACGGCTTCCCGGTCCGGATGGTCACGCCCGGCCTGTACGGGTACGTGTCGGCGTGCAAGTGGATCATCGGGATGGAGCTGACCTCGTTCGAGGACTACTCGGCGTACTGGATCCAGCGCGGCTGGGCGCAGCTCGGGCCGATCAAGACGCAGTCCCGCATCGACGTGCCACGGCCGGGTCGGGAGGTACCCGCGGGACGGGTGGCGGTGGCCGGGGTGGCCTGGGCACAGCACGTGGGCATCGCGCGGGTCGAGGTATCCGTGGACGGCGGGCAGTGGCAGCAGGCCCGGCTCGCCGGGACGACCTCGGTCGACACGTGGCGGCAGTGGGTCTGGGACTGGGACGCTCCGCCGGGCCGGCACACCCTGCGGGTACGCGCGACCGACCAGACCGGCGCGACCCAGCCCGAGCAGGAGCGGCCCATCTTTCCGGACGGCGCGACCGGGTGGCACACCGTCCAGGTCGAGGTGCGCTGAGCCGGGAGATCAGCTCCCGGCGGCCGGCGCGGGCGCGAACCGGCCGGGCACCGGGCGGGGCCGCGGCACGGCCGATGGCGAGCGGTTCTTCCCGAGCCTCGCCTCCAGCCTGCGGATGTCCACCCTGCCGCGGCGGCGGTCGGCGGCGTCTTCCCAGCCGATCGCGAGCAGGCGCAGCCGCTCGGATTCGGTGAAGCCACCCCACACCCCGTACGGCTCGCGTACGGAGAGGGCGTGCGCGGCGCATTGAGCGCGGACGGGGCACGCGTGGCACACGCTCTTGGCCGCCATTTCACGGCGATTGCGGGACGAACCGCGCTCTCCATCCGGATGGAAGAACTGGGCGCTGTCCTTCCCGCGGCAGGCGCCCAGAAGCTGCCAGTCCCAGACCTCTGCGACGGGGCCGGGCAGCCTGCGTACGTTCGCCATCTGCGCCCTCCTAGCGCCGGTGGAATGCCCTCCCATACCCCGAGGTGGCAAAGTCCAACCGTCGAATGGATATGGCTTCGAACGGTCGGGTAGCCGACCCTGCAGTTGGGGCGTTTTCCCACCCACGGAAGGAAACTGCGTAATGATCAGACGGTTCGGCGGTCTTCTCCCTAGCTACACGGGCTGTTAATGGAGATGGGGGATCACTGTGCGTACCGTCCTCGTCTGCGTGCGTACGCCTCTTGCGGCACAGACCATCGCGGCTTGTGCCGCGCGATTGGGCGTCGCCGCGTCGGTGCGGACCGCGGTGTCCGAGGTGGAGGTGCTCGCGCGGCTGGCCGAACGCCCGGCCGACATCGTCCTCGTCGACACGATGCTGACCCGGCCCGATCCGGTCGCGTTCACCCGTCGGGTACTCGCCCGGGTTCCCCGGGCCACCCTGGTCCTGCTGGGGGACCAGGAGCCGAGGACGGCGGCGGCCACGGTCGCAGCCGGTGCCCGTGGCGTGATCCGGGGTAGCGGGCAGGACCTGGTGACCGCGGTGACCAAAGCGTTCCTGCTGCTGTGCCCGCCGGACCGGTCGGACGGGCCGGAGACCATGCCGGCACCGGCGGGGCTGGGCGGTGTCGGCGTCGACCCGGGCCGGGAGGGCTCCAGCCGGCCGGCGACCCTGCCGGCACCGACGGTGTCCCGGCCGGGGATCGGCAATGCCGGTCCCGCGATGGTGCCGCAGCAGCGTGGTGACCTGGCCCGGGGAAACCGGCGGATGTTGCTGACCGAACGCGAGTTGCAGGTCCTGCGCGCCATGGCGGACGGCAAGAGCAACGCGGAGATCGGTCGCGAGCTGTTCGTCTCCGAGGACACCGTGAAGACCCATGCCCGGCGGTTGTTCCGCAAGCTGGGCGCGCGGGACCGCGCCCACGCGGTGGCGTCGGGCTTCCGGGCCGGTCTGGTCTCCTAACGGTCCGTGTCGTCCGTGGCCTCGGCGAGCGCGTCATGCACGCCGTCGGCGTACCCCCGGGCGTACTCCCAGGTCACGTAGTGGTCCGGATCCGGGTCGTAGGCCGGCTCGTGCACCCGGGGCCGGCCGGAGTTGAGCAGGTGCTTGAGGTTGCCGCGCAGCAGGTCCCAGTCGAAGTAGTGCGGCTCGTGGCAGTCCTCGCACTCGATGACCAGGCCACGGACCCCGATCGGGGCGAGCAGCGCCTGGTAGATCTCCAGATCCGCCAGATCCTCCAGCACATCCTGCCGCTCCGCGGACGTCAGCGGCTCCAGCCCGTCCTCGGCCGTCTCGTCGAGATCGGCCGCAGGGTCGGCGGGGTCGCCGGAGAAGGGGTCGAGCGGCTCGTCGTGCACGCCTCCACGGTAGTCCTGTCCGGGCCTGGCTGCGGGCCCTGGGGGAGGTGGGAGTCTCCCGCCGACGCCCGCCGCGCTCACCGCCGCGGGCCGCCCAGATGGGTACGATAATCGCACGTCGCCGAGGGAGAGCCGTAGTGGATCTATTGCCCGAGCCACCCGTGGGTACCGTAACGACCACCGAGAATGCCGACCGGCTCAGTCCCGAGCGCACGCCCGGCGCGGAGCGCGCCCTGCCGCTCGGGTTGACCTTCGACGACGTGCTCCTGTTGCCCGCCGAGTCGGACGTGGTGCCGAGCGCCGCGGACACGACCACCCGGCTGACCCGCCGGGTCGAGCTGGCGATACCGCTGGTGTCCAGCGCGATGGACACGGTCACCGAGGCCCGCATGGCGATCGCGATGGCCCGGCACGGCGGCATCGGCGTGCTGCACCGGAACCTCTCGATCGACGAGCAGGCATTGCAGGTCGACCTCGTCAAGCGCTCCGAGGCGGGCATGGTGACGAACCCGATCACCTGCTCGCCGGAGGACACGCTGCGCGAGGTGGACGCGCTCTGCGCCCGGTACCGGATCTCGGGCGCGCCCGTGGTGGACACCTCGGGCAGCCTGGTCGGCATCGTGACTAACCGCGATATGCGGTTTGTTTCCGACAAATCCATCCGGGTGCGGGACGTCATGACGCCCATGCCGCTGGTGACCGCACCGGTCGGCGTCTCCGCCGCGGACGCCCTCGACCTGCTGCGCCGGCACAAGGTGGAGAAGCTGCCGCTGGTGGACCCGTCCGGCCGGCTGCGCGGCCTGATCACGGTCAAGGACTTCGCCAAGAGCGAGCAGTTCCCGCACGCCACCAAGGACGCGGCGGGCCGGCTGCGGGTCGCCGCCGCGGTCGGGGTGGGCGAGGAGTCGTACAAGCGCGCCCGGGCACTGGTGGACGCGGCGGTCGACGTGCTCGTGGTGGACAGCGCCCACGGCCACAGCCGCAACGTGCTGGAGATGGTCGCCCGGCTCAAGCGGGACGTACCCGAGGTGGACGTCATCGGCGGCAACGTGGCGACCTTCGACGGCGCGACGGCGCTGGTCGAGGCCGGCGCCGACGCGGTCAAGGTCGGCGTCGGCCCGGGCTCGATCTGCACCACCCGGGTGGTCGCGGGCGTGGGCGTGCCACAGGTCACGGCGATCATGGAGGCGGTACGCGCGTGCCGCCCGGCCGGCGTACCGGTGATCGGGGACGGCGGCATGCAGTTCTCCGGCGACATCGCCAAGGCCCTGGTGGCCGGTGCGGACACCGTGATGCTCGGCTCGCTGCTCGCCGGCTGCGAGGAGAGCCCGGGCGAGCTGATCTTCATCAACGGCAAGCAGTTCAAGTCGTACCGCGGCATGGGTTCGCTCGCGGCGATGCAGGCCCGCGGCTCTGGCAAGTCCGCAGTGCGGTCCTACTCGAAGGATCGTTACATGCAGGACGACGTGCACAGCGAGGACAAGCTCGTCCCCGAGGGCGTCGAGGGTCAGGTGCCCTACCGCGGCCCGCTCGGCAACGTGGCGCACCAGCTCATCGGCGGGCTGCGCCAGGCGATGGGCTACGTCGGCGCGCGGACCGTGGTCGACCTGCACCGGCGTGGCCAGCTCATCCGGATCACCGCGTCCGGGCTGCGGGAGAGCCATCCGCACGACATCCAGATGACCGTCGAGGCCCCGAACTACCACGTCCGGTGAGGAGTTCCACAGTGCGGGACGTCGTGGAGATCGGGCTCGGCAAGGTGGCCCGGCGGGGCTACCACCTGGACGACGTGGCGATCGTGCCGACCCGGCGGACCCGGGACGTGGACGACGTGTCGACCGCGTGGCAGCTCGACGCGTACCAGTTCGGGATCCCGTGCGTGGCGCACCCTTCGGACGCGACGATGAGCCCGGCCACGGCGGTCGCCCTGGGCCGGCTCGGCGGGCTCGGGGTGCTCAACGTCGAGGGCCTGTGGACCAGGTACGAGGACCCGTCGAAGGTGCTCGCCGAGCTGGCCGGCCTGGACGAGGAGGCGCCGACCACGGCGCGGCTGCAGGAGGCGTACGCGGAACCGATCCGGCCCGAGCTGATCGGTGAGCGGGTCCGGGCGATCCGGGAGGGCGGCGTCACCGTGGCCGTCCGGGTCTCGCCCCAGCACACCCTGGCGCTGGCCCCGGTGATCCTCGACGCGGGTGTGGACATCCTGGTCATCCAGGGCACCCTGGTCTCGGCCGAGCATGTCTCCACTGTGGACGAACCGCTGAACCTCAAGGAGTTCATCGCCGACCTCGACCTGCCGGTGATCGTCGGCGGCTGCACGAACTACCAGACCGCGCTGCACCTGATGCGGACCGGCGCCGCCGGAGTGATCGTGGGGATCGGCGCCGACGAGTGGTCCACGACCGACATGGTGCTCGGCATCCGGGTACCGATGGCGACCGCGATCGCCGACGCCGCCGAGGCGCGGCGGGACTACCTCGACGAGACCGGGGGGCGCTACGTCCACCTCATCGCCGACGGTGACGTGCAGACCAGTGGCGACATCGCCAAGGCGCTCGGTTGCGGGGCGGACGCGGTGATGCTCGGCGAGCCGCTGTCGCTGTGCGTCGAGGCTCCCGCGCGCGGTGCCTGGTGGCACAGCGCGGCGAGCCACCCGAAGCTGCCGCGTGGCGCGTTCGGCGTGGCGGGTGAGCCGCTGGGCGAGATGGAGCGGCTCCTCTACGGCCCGTCCGACGACCCGGACGGCCAGTTGAACCTTTTCGGCGGCCTCAAGCGTGCCATGGCAAAGTGCGGGTACCGGGACCTCAAGGAGTTCCAGAAGGTCGGGTTGGTCCTGGACCGCTGAGCCAGGGGTAGGTGAATGCGAAAGGCAGTCCTAGCGGTATCGGTCGTTCTTCTGGTCTCCGGGTGTACCGGCGGCGCGGGGCGTTCCGGGCCGAGCGCCGCGCCGCCCGGGACCGCGGCGGTGGAGTTCACGCCGGGTGCGGCGGGCGTCGGCGACCCGTACTTCCCCCGGTACGGCAACGGCGGCTACGACGTGGCGAGCTACGACCTGACGCTGCGGTACGACCCCGGGACCGACACGCTGACCGGGCAGGCGGTGATCGGCGCCACCGCGACCGAGAACCTGTCCCGGTTCAACCTCGACTTCATCGGCATGACGGTCGAGTCGGTCACGGTCGACGGCAAGCCGGCCATGTTCACCCGCGAGGAGGACGAACTCGTCGTCACGCCGGTGGCCGGGCTGGCGGACGACCGCCAGTTCACTGTGGACATCCGGTACGGGGGCGTGCCCAAGACGGTCACCCGACCCGGCCTGGGCGCCGAGGGCTTCCTGCACACGGCCGACGGGGCGCTGGCGCTCGGCCAGCCGCTGTCGGCGAGCGGGTGGTTCCCGGTGAACGACCATCCGCGGGACAAGGCCACGTACACGATTGCGGTCACCGTCCCGGACGGGCTCGCCGCGCTCAGCAACGGCGTCCCCGCGGGTACGACCGCGGCCGGCGGCTGGACGACCTGGAAATGGGCCGAGCGGGTACCGATGGCGAGCTACCTGGCGGTACTGGCGATCGGTAGGTACCGGGTCACCAACGGGACGCATGGTGGCAAGCCGCTCGTGTGGGCCGTGGCGGAGGCGATCCCGAGGGGCAAGGCGGACACCGCGATGGCCCGTACCGGCGAGGTGGCCGACTTCCTCGCCACGCAGTTCGGCCCGTACCCGTTCGAGGCGTACGGCGGCATCGTGCACGCCGACGACCGGATCGGCTTCGCGCTGGAGACGCAGTCCCGGCCGATCTACGGGAAGGGTTTCTTCTCCGGCAGCCGGGACGGCACCTGGGTGGTCGCGCACGAGGTGGCCCACCAGTGGTTCGGCAACAGCATCTCGGTGCACGACTGGAAGGACATCTGGCTGAACGAGGGCTTCGCGACGTACGCGGAGTGGCTCTGGTCGGAGCACACCGGGAGCCTGACCGTGCAGGAGATCTTCAACCAGACGTACACCCTCGCCTCGGACACGTTCTGGCAGACCACGATCGGCGACCCGGGCCGGACGGGCCTGTTCAGCCGCGCGGTCTACCAGCGCGGCGGGATGACGCTGCACGCGTTGCGCCGCACCGTCGGCGACGAGGCGTTCTTCCGGATCCTGCGCACCTGGACCGCCGAGAAGCGCACCAGCAACGCCACGACCGCGGAGTTCATCACGGTCGCGGAGCGGGTCTCCGGTAAGCCGCTGCGCAGCCTCTTCGACACCTGGCTGTTCAAGGCCGACAAACCACCCCAACCCTGACTCTGTCCGCCTTCCGACGCCAGCATTGTCGCGTCAGCATCGTGGTGCCCTCAGGGCTGGACAGGGCATGGATGATGTCGGGGTGGGGAGTAACGACGTGGCCGCCCTCGAGGTGACCAGCGGTTCGGCGCGGGCGATGGCCCGTTCGCACCAGGCCATCCTGGTGGGGCGGGACCCGACGTGCCAGCTCGTGATCGACGACAAGCGGGTGTCCCGGCACCACGCCGAAGTGTCCTGGGTGGACGGTGGCTGGGTGGTCCGGGACCTGAAGAGCACCAACGGTACGTTCGTCGACGGCGAGCGGGTGACCGAGGTTCCGGTCTCGCCGGGTAGCCGGGTGATGCTCGGCAGCCCCGACGGTGGGCCGATGCTCGCGTTCAGCGCCGTCGAGGAGGACCAGACCCAGGCCGTGCCCGGCACACCCGTGGCCGGGCGCGCTCAGGCCGCCGAGTACGAAACGGCCACGCGGGTACGCATCGGCCGCGGCCCGGGCAACGACATCGTGCTCAGCGACGTGCTGGTGTCCCGGAACCACGCGGAGGTACGGCGCTCCGGTACCACGTACCTCGTCGTGGACCTCGGCAGCCGTAACGGCACCTACCACAACGGGAAGCAGGTGCCGCGCGCGGTGCTGGCGCCGGGTGACCTCATCTCCATCGGCAAGCACGAGTTCGTCTTCGACGGGCAACGGCTGCACGAGTACGTCGACACGGGCCCCACCTCGCTCGCCGCCGAGGACCTGACCGTGCAGATCGGCGGCAAGGTGCTGCTCGACGACGTGAGCTTCGCGCTGCCCGAGGGCAGCCTGCTGGCGCTGGTCGGGCCGAGCGGCTGCGGCAAGTCGACGCTGCTGCGGGCGCTGACCGGGATCCGGCCGGCCACGCTGGGCACGGTGCACTACAACTCCCGCGACCTGTACGCCGACTACGCCGAGCTGCGGTACCGCATCGGCATGGTGCCGCAGGACGACGTACTGCACCGGCAGCTGACCGTGCGGCGGGCGCTGCGGTTCGCGGCCTCGCTGCGCTTCGCCGACGACGTGCCGCGCCGGGAGCGCGTCGCCAGGGTCGACGACGTCGTCCAGACTCTCGGGCTCGCCGCGAAGGCGCGGCAGCGGATCGACACGCTCTCCGGTGGGCAGCGCAAGCGGGCCTCGGTCGCGATGGAGCTGCTGACCGAGCCGTCCCTGCTCTGCCTCGACGAGCCGACCTCCGGCCTGGATCCCGCGCTGGACAAGGAGGTCATGGCGGAGCTGCGGGAGCTGGCCGACCGGGGCCGTACCGTCATCGTGGTCACCCACAACGTGCTGCACCTCGACATGTGCGACCGGATCATGGTGCTCTGCGACGGCGGGCGGCTCGGGTACTTCGGCCCGCCGGAACGGGTGCTCGAATTCTTCGAGGCGCCGGACTACGCGGACGTGTTCGCCAAGGCCACCGACTTCGGGCAGCTCTGGTCGCAGCGGTTCCGGGTCTCGAACCTCTACCGGGAGTACGTCGTCGAGCCGATGATCTCGGCGACGCCCGTTCCCCTGGCCGCTGCTCCCGCGGCGGCAACCTCGGCGAGAGCGCCGGCTCCTCGGGTGCCGTCGGAGGAACCCACCCGGGCCGCCGTGGGGGTCCCGGTCGAGGCGACCGACCCGGTCGGACCGCTGGCTGCCGCGGCGTCGACCGCTTCCCCGGCGCCGTCGGCCGCTCCCGCGGCTGCGACCACCGCGGTGACGCCGCCCGCTGCCCCGGCCGCCGGTCCGGCCGCTGCCCCGCCCGCGCCGGCTCCGGCCGGGCCGCGGAAGACGGCCGGCCCGGCGCTGAACAACGAGGCCAACCTGGGCGGCCTGTCCCTGACCCGGCGCGCGGCGCACCCGATGGCTCCGCTGCGGCAGTTCGTCACGCTCTCCGCCCGGATGATCTCCGTCATCCTGGCCGACCGCGGGTACGCGCTCTTCCTCCTCGGCCTGCCGCTCGCCCTGGCCCTGCTGACCCACTCGGTGCCCGGCGACAACGGGCTGGCCCCGCCGCCGCCCGGGGCCCGGTTCAGCCTCGAGGCGCAGCGGCTCCTCGTGGTGCTCGTCGTGGGCGCCTCGTTCATGGGCATCGCCCCGGCCATCCGGGAGATCGTCTCGGAGGCGTCCATCTACCGGCGGGAACGCGCGGTCGGCCTCTCCGCCGGGGCGTACCTCGCCTCGAAGATCGCCGTGTTCTCCATCATCAACGTGATCCAGGTGGCGATCTTCGTGTACCTGGCCCTGCTGGGCCGGCCCGGCGCCGAGACGGCACTGGTCCTCGGCTCGCCCCTGTTGGAGATCATGGTGCCGGTCGCCCTCGTGGCCATCTCCTGCACCGTGCTCGGCCTGTGCGTCAGCGCCATCGCCCGGACCACCGAGCAGACCACCCCGGTACTCGTGGTGGTCGTGATGACCCAGCTCGTACTCTCCGGCGGGCTCTTCGAGCTCAGTGGCGAGGCCGTGCTGGAGCAGATCTCCTGGATCGCGCAGACCCGCTGGGGCTTCGCGGCCGGCGCCTCGACCGTCGACCTGCAGAGCATGATCCCGTTCAAGGACACCCTGTGGGAGCACACCACCGCGGCGTGGTGGCGCTCGATCCTGCTCCTCGGCCTGCACATCGCCATCCTGACCGGGGCCGCCCGGCTCGCCCTGCGCCGCCTGGAGCCCGGCCGCCAGTAGGACGGCGATCGTCACGGCCAGGGGCTTGCGCGAGATGGTTACTGGCGGGTAATGATGAGGGCCGTGACGTACGACGTGGTGGTGATCGGCTCCGGATTCGGGGGCAGCGTCGCCGCGCTGCGCCTGGCGGAGAAGGGCTACCGGGTGGCCGTGCTGGAGGCCGGTCGCCGGTTCGAGGACCACGAGTTCCCGGAGACCTCCTGGCGGGCCCGGCGCTACCTGTGGGCGCCGCGGCTCGGCTGCTTCGGCATCCAGCGGATCGACCTGCTGCGCAACATCATGGTGCTCTCCGGCGCCGGGGTCGGCGGCGGCAGCCTGGTCTACGCGAACACGCTCTACGAGCCGCTGCCCGACTTCTACACCGATCCACAGTGGAGTGCGATCACCGACTGGCGGGCCGAGCTGGCGCCGCACTACGACCAGGCGAAGCGCATGCTCGGCGTCACGGCGTACGCCCGGACGACCGCCGCCGACCGGGCGATGCGGAGGGTGGCCGAGCGGATGGGCGTGGGCGGCACGTTCCACCCGACCCCGGTCGGAGTCCACTTCGGACGGCCGGGGGAGACGGTGCCGGACCCGTACTTCGGCGGCGCCGGGCCGGACCGGGCCGGCTGCCGGCACTGCGGCTCCTGCATGACCGGCTGCCGGCACAACGCGAAGAACACGTTGACGAAGAACTACCTCTACCTGGCCGAGCGCCTGGGCGTCGAGGTGCACCCGCTCACCACCGCCACCGCGGTCCACCCGCGCCCCGAGGGTGGCTACACCGTCCACACGGTACGGACCGGAGCCTGGCTCGCCAAGCGCCACCAGGCGTTCGTCGCCGACCACGTCGTGTTCGCGGCCGGCGCGCTCGGCACCCAGCGCCTGCTGCACCGGATGAAGGCGACCGGCGCGCTGCCCGGTCTCTCGGCCCGGCTGGGCGAGCTGACCCGGACGAACTCCGAGGCGATCCTCGGGGCCGGCGTACCGCACCGCGTGGCGCGCAGGAAGGGCCTCGACTTCACCGACGGCGTCGCCATCACCAGCTCGTTCCACCCCGACCCGCGTACCCACCTGGAGCCGGTCCGCTACGGCAAGGGCGCGAACGCGATGGGCCTGCTCCAGGCCACCCTCACCGACGGCGGGCCGTGGCGGCTGGCCCGGGCGCTCGGCGAGCTGATCCGGCACCCGATCCGGTACGGCAGCGTGATGTCCCCGCGCCGGTGGTCCGAGCGCACGATCATCGTGCTCGTCATGCAGTCGCTCGACAACTCGCTGATAGTCCACTATCGACGGTCCTGGTACGGCCGCCGAAGGCTGACCACGACCCAGGGCGGCTCGACCGCCGCCGCCCCGAACCCGACCTGGGTGCCGCAGGGACACCACGCGGTGCGCCTCCTCGCCGAGGAGATCGGTGGCGTGCCGGGTGGTTCGTGGAGCGACGCGATGAACATCCCGATCACCGCCCACATCCTGGGCGGCTGCGCGATCGGCGCGGACCCGCACAGCGGGGTGGTCGACGGGTACCACCGTGTCTTCGGCCATCCGGGGCTGCACGTCGTGGATGGCGCCGCGGTCAGCGCGAACCTGGGCGTCAACCCGTCGCTCACGATCGCCGCCCAGGCCGAGCGGGCGATCTCCTTCTGGCCCAACAAGGGCGAACCGGATCCACGGCCGCCGCTCGGCACGCGGTACGCCCGCCTGGAGCGGACCGCCCCGATCAATCCGGCCGTCCCGGCGGGCGCGCCGGCGCAACTCGAGCTCGGTTAGCCTGTCGGGCATGCGGGCGCGGGTGCTTGTCGTGGAGGACGACGAGCGGGTCGCCGCGTCCGTGCGGCGTGCGCTCGAGTACGACGGCTACCGCGTCACGGTCTGCACCGACGGCCCGGCCGGTCTGGCTGCCGCGCTACGGGAGCCGCCGGACGTGGTCGTACTCGACATCGCCCTGCCCGGGTTGGACGGCGTGAACGTGTGCCGGGCCCTGCGCGCGGCGGACGCCCGGTCCATGGTCCTCATGCTGACCGCGCGGGACGCCACGGCCGACCGGGTCGCCGGGCTGGACGCCGGGGCGGACGACTACCTCGTCAAGCCGTTTGCCTACCAGGAACTGCTCGCGCGCGTGCGGGCGCTGCTGCGGCGCAAGCCACCGTCCGACGAGGGACTCAGCCACGGCGGGGTCACGCTGGACCCGCTCACCCGCGAGGTGCGCCGCGACGACCGGCCGCTGGACCTCACGCCGCTGGAGTTCGACCTGTTGCGGCACTTCCTGAGCCACCCCCGGCAGGTGCTGAGCCGGGCGCAGCTCCTCGACGCGGTGTGGGGTGGCGGCAGCGCGAGCACGACCAATGTGGTGGATGTCTACATTGGATACTTGCGGGCCAAGCTCGAGGCCGGCGGGGAGCCGCGCGTCCTGCACACGGTGCGCGGCGTCGGGTACGTCCTGCGGGCGGGCTGAGCCGTGTCGATCCGGATGCGCGTGGCGCTGTACGGGATCGGCGTGGTCTCGCTCGCGCTGGGTGTGATCTCGGTCCTGCTGGCCGTGCTGCTGACCGGGTCGGTGCCGGAGACCCAGGACCAGGAGCTGGCCCTGCGGGCCACCGCGGCGGAGGCCTCGATCGCGCGGGCGGCGGCGCCCGAGTTCGAGACGCCGTCGACGGTGGCTCCGCTCGCCCCGGTGGACGGCGCCACCAGCAACGAGATCATCGTGGTGGTACTCGACGCGACCGGGCGCGTGCTGACCAGCAGCGGCGTGGTCGGGGGCGAACCGCCGACGGTCTCCGCCGCGTTGCTCGACCGGGCCCGGCGGGACGGCCGGGCGGCCGCCACCGTGGCGGCGTGGGGCGTGTCGCTTCGGGTGCACGTCCGGCCGTGGGAGCGGGCCGATCTCGGCCGGTCCGGGTTCGTGGTCACCGCGCAGGCGCTGCGCCGCCAGGAGACCGAGCGGGCCGGGCTGTTCGTCGTGATCGTGATCGCCGATCTGGTCGGCCTCGTCGCCGCGTCGGTCGGCATCTGGTTCGCGGCCGGGCGGGCCCTGCGCCCGCTGCGCGAGCTGACCCGGATGGCCGACGAGATCGGGCGCGCGACCGACCTGTCCCGCCGGCTGCCGGAGGTCCGGCGGCGCGACGACGTGGGCCGGCTGACCGCCAGCTTCAACGGCATGATGGCCCGGCTGCAGGAGGCGTACGGCCGGCTGTCGGGCGCCCTCGCCGCCCAGCAGCGGTTCACCGCGGACGCCTCGCACGAGCTGCGCACGCCGCTGACCACGATCCGCAACAACGCCGGGTTCCTGCGGGCCAACCCGGACGCCGCCGCGCCGGACCGCGAGGCGGCACTGGTCGACATCGAGGCCGAGGGTGCCCGCATGGGCCGGCTCGTGGACGACCTGCTCACGCTGGCCAGGGCAGCCGTCCTCCCGGCCATTGGCGGGCGACCGGAACGGTCCATGCTGGACCTCGGCGCGCTCGCGCACGAGGTCTGCCGGCAGGCGCGGGGCCTGCACCCGGACCGGGAGTTCCACTGCGCCGGCGCGCCGGTGACGATGTCCGGTGATGCCGAGGCGCTGCGCCGGCTGATGTGGATCCTGGTGGACAACGCGGTGGCCCACACGACCGAGGGCGGCACCATCTGGGTCGCGGTCACCCGGTCCGGCACCGGTACGACGGTGCAGGTCTCCGACGACGGAACGGGCATACCGCCCGGCCTGGAGGCCCGGGTGTTCGACCGGTTCTTCCGGGCGGACCCGGCGCGCCGCACGGCCGGCTCCGGCCTGGGGCTGTCGATCGCCCGGTTGATCGTCCGCGAGCACGGCGGTGAGATCACCGCCCGGAACAACGAGCGGGGTGGCGCCACCTTCGTGGCTGAGCTGCCCTGATGCTGATCGCATGACGTTTGCGTGACGATCCGATGAGTGCTGTCCACGACAGTGTGCGCGACCGCGCACATGGCCAGGTGACCCCCTCGGGGAGGGATCGTGGGCACAGTTCTCCGCCGTCCACCGCAGTTCGCCGTGCTCGCGGCGTGCGCCGTGCTCCTGGCCGCGAGCGGCGAGGCCGGCACGACCGCCGCGCAGTACTTCCCCGAGCCGACCAGGAAGGACCGGCACCAGGCCGCACCGGCACCCAGCCAGCGCTGGGGATCGGCGGGCGGCGAGAGCCACCTGGTCGGACGCTCCGGTAACCACCGGGTACCGGCCAGCCTGCGCCAGCAGTACCCGCTGCGGAAGGAGGTCGCGGCGCCGGAGCCGGCGCCGAACGAGGCACGCGTGGTCGAGGCCCCCGCCGTTCCCCCGCGGCGGGGGTTCGACCAGGCCTCCAGTGTGGAGCTGCCGTCGGCACGCGAGGCGTACACCAGTACGTTCGCCAACCCGGACGGGACGCGGACCACGGCATTCTCCGCGAGCCCGCTGAACTACCGCCGCGCCGACGGATCCTGGGCGCCGGTGGATACGCGACTCGTGCCGGCCGTCGGGGGCGGCTGGCGGAACGCCGCCGACGCGGTGGAGGTCCGGGTGGGGGCCCGGGCCGACGATCCCGCGCTGCTGCGGACCAGGCTGGATCGGGGGTACGCCGTCTCGTTCGGGCTGGCGGGGGCCGCCCGGGTCGCCGGCGTGGTGAACGGCAGCACGGTCACGTTCCCCGGCGCCCGGCCGCACACCGACCTGGAGTTCGAGATCGGCCGCGGCGGGATCAAGGAGACGCTGGTATTACGGTCGGCCGCGGCGCCGGAGGTCTTCGTCTTCCCGCTGGTGCTCGCCGGGCTGCGGGCGGTGACGCTCGACGGCGGGGCGATCGGGCTGGTCGACCGCGACGGCGAGCTGCGGGCGACGATCCCGGCCGGGTTCATGACCGATACCGCCGGCGCCCTCTCGACGGCCGGCGTGCGCTACCGCCTGACCGTCGTGGGTGGACGGCCGGCGCTCGAGGTGAGCCTGGACCGGTCGTGGCTGCGCGACCCGGCACGCCGGTACCCGGTCCGGGTCGACCCGTCGGTGGCCTGGGGCGGCGCCGACTCGACGATGCTGGTACGCGGTGGCTCGTCCAGCGCCGGTGGCGCCGAGCTGCTGGTGGGCAACCTGGGCGGCGCGGCGTCCGCCTCGTACCTCAAGTTCAACGGCCTGGTGGACCGGTTGCGGTTCCACACCATCTACGGCGCACAACTCTCCATCGTGGACTACGACTCGCCGTCCTGCAGCCCGCGGCCGGTCAGCGTGCACGCGGTCACCCAGGCCTGGTCCGCGGGTCCCGGCTGGAGCTACCCCGGCCCCGCGGTCGGCGGCGCACTGGCCGCGAAGTCGTTCGCGTACGGGTTCATCGCGCTCGGCCAGTCCCGGTCCGCGTGCCCGGCCGCCCAGGTGCTGTTCGACCTCGGCAAGGGCGGGCGGGACACCGTGCAGGGCTGGGTCGACGGCGGGGCGAACAACGGCCTCGCGCTGCGCGCGTCCGCGACCGATCCGCTCGGGTGGAAGCGCATCTCCGGCGCCGGCACGGCCAACCCGCCGACGCTGTACGTGACGCACAGCCCGTACAACGCGGACTACGCGATCCCGAACCCGGTGCCGCAGCCACCCGTGCTGCAGAACCAGGCCGGAAAGGTGAAGGTGACGGTGACGAACAAGGGCGCCGAAGCGTGGTCGACGAGCGCGTACTACCTGGCCTACCGGGCGTACAACGTCGCGACCAACCGGCTGGTGACCCAGCGGCGGGCCGCGAACCTGCCGGGCACGCTCGCCCGCGGTGCCCGGGTGACCCTGGAGGCGACGATCGCGCCGATGCCCCCGGGCAAGTACTTCCTGGACTTCACCATGGTGCGCACCGGCGGCGTCGTCTTCACCGACGAGCAGGTGCCGCCGGCCCGGATCGTGCTCGTCGTGGTGGACATCCCACCCGTCCTGCAGGAGCTGTACCCGCCGAACGGGTACCAGGCGCAGACGCTCACCCCGCAGCTGTGGGCTCGGGCGGTGGACATCGACGCGCCGCCGGGCCTCACGATGCGGTTCGCCTTCGAGATCTGCGAGCTGACCACCGCCGGTACCCGGGTCAACTGCACGGCCTCGGGCGACCTGACCAGCCAGGCCTGGACGGTACCGGCCGGGAGGCTGTTCTGGAGCAAGGCATACCAGTGGCGCGCCTCGGTCAAGGACGCCGGCAACACGGTCACCTCCGAGTGGATCAACCTGCTCACCGCGGTGCCGCAGCCGGAGATCACCGGTCGGGTGGCCGCCGCCCCGTACGGCACGCAGGACAAGGAGTTCGACCCGCAGATCGGCAACTACTCGACCGCGGCGGTCGACGCCTCGGTCGCGACGGTCGGCCCGCCGCTGGCCCTGACCCGGACGTACAACAGCCTGGACCCGCGCCGCGACCTCGCCTTCGGCGCGGGCTGGGTGACCCAGTTCGACATGCGGGTCACGCCGGACGACGACGGCTCCGGCAACGTCGTGGTCACCTACCCGGACGGGCAGCAGGTGCGCTTCGGCCGCAACCCGGACGGCACGTTCGCCGCGCCGCAGGGTCGGGCCGCCACGCTGACCGTCTCCGGCACCCTCTACACGCTCGCCGACCGGGCCGGCATGACCTACCAGTTCGCCGGCACCGGGCGCCTCGCGAAGATCACTGATGCGGGGCAGCGGTCCATCGTGCTCACCTACGACACCGCTACCGGCCGGCTCGCCCGGGCCCACGTGTCGAACAGCCAGACCAACACCAACGGGCGCGCGCTGCGCTTCGCCTGGATCGGCGGGCACGTCTCCTCGGTGACCAACGACGCCGGCAGCGCGTGGACCTACACCTACACCGGGGACCTGCTGACGAGCGTGTGCGGACCGACGAGCCAGTGCACCACGTACACGTACGCGCCCGGCTCGCACTACCGGACCGCGGTGCTCGACAGTGGTCCGCAGTCGTACTGGCGGCTCGGCGAGGCCGAAGGGACGGCGGCCGGTAGCGAGGTCGCGGTCAACCTCGGCAAGGACGCCGGGGTGCTGCGCAACGTGACGCTCGGCGGGACCGGGGTCGGCGCGCCCGGCGCCGGCGCGTTCAACGGCACCAGTTCGGTGCTGGAGCTGCCGAAGGGCACCGTGAAGAAGAGCCGGGACACGGCGGTCGAGGTGTGGTTCAAGATGTCGGCGACGCAGACCGGCGGCCCGCTCGTCGGCTACCAGAACGCCGCGCTGGACGCCACGTCGGGTACCGGCCTGCCGGTGCTGTACGTCGGGACCGACGGCCGGCTGCGCGGGCAGTTCCGTACCGGCACGATCAGCCCGATCACCTCGGGTACGACTGTCAACAATGGAGCGTGGCACCACGCGGTGCTCTCCGCGATGGGCTCCACGCAGACGCTCTGGCTCGACGGCGTGAAGGTCGGCACGCTCACCGGGGTTCTCGACCACACCACACTGACGTTCAACCAGGTGGGTGCCGCCTACGCGACCGGTGCCTGGCCCGCCTGGGGGACCACGCCGCGGCGCTACTTCTCCGGCACCATCGACGAGGTCGCCGTCTACAACCACCCGCTCGGTCAGGCCGCGGTGGCCGCGCACCACAAGCACGGCAGCACCGCGGCCGACCAGCTCACCAAGGTGACCCTGCCGAGCGGCCGGGTGGTCGCCGAGGTCTCGTACCACACGGCGCTCGACCGGGTGAAGGAGTACACGGACACCAACGGCGGTACCTGGAAGATCGGCAAGCCCGCGGTCTACGGCGGCGACACCGATCTGCGCCGCAGCGTCCAGGTGCTCGACCCGGCCGACCGGCCGTACCTCTACGAGTACGACGCGCTCGCCGGGCGGGTGCTGCGCACCGGCGCACCCACCGGCCTCGGCACCCGGGAGGAGGACCTGCCCGGGTACCCGCTGCCCGGCCCGACCCCGACCCCGTCGCCGAGCCCGACCTGCACCGTGCCGGACCCTGGCGACCCGAGCTTCTGCACGGTGCTGCCGGGCACCGGCCCCGAGCCGATCTTCGGCCGCCAGCCGCTGGACGGCCTGGCCATCCGGACCTTCGAGTACGACTCGCGCGGCTTCCAGACGGTGTCGACGAACGAGAACGGCAACAGCGTCACGCTCGCCTACAACGACCGGGGCAACGTGACCGCGCGGACCACGTGCCGGACCTCGACGTTGTGCTTCACCCAGCGGTACACCTACCCGGGCACCGTCACCAACCCGCTGGACCCGCGCAACGACCTGGTGCTGGAGTCGCGCGACGGCCGGTCCGGCGGACCGACCGACAACACCTTCCGCACGCTGTACACCTACAGCCCGACCGGTGACCTGCTCACCCAGACGAACCCGGACGGCGGGATCGTGCGGAACGTGTACACGACCGGCACCGAACCCGCGGTGGGCGGCGGCGCCACCCCGCCAGCGCTGATCGCCACCAGCACGGACCCGCGCGGTGCGGTCACCCGGTACGCCTACTACGCCAACGGTGACCTCGCCCGGGTGACCGAGGCGTCCGGGCTGGCCGTGAACTTCAGCTACGACGTGCTGGGCCGGAAGGTCTCCGAGGTCGACGTCTCCGACAGCTACCCGGCCGGCGTCACCACGACCTATACGTACGACCCGCTGTCCCGTCTCACGTCCACTGTGGAGCCCGCGACGACCGACGTGGTGACCGGCGTGCGCCACCAGCGCGCCACCGAGCAGGTGTACGACAAGGACGGTCTGCTCGAGTCCACCACCGTGCGCGACCTGCTGGGCGGCGACCCGCCGCGGACCACCACCTACTCGTACGACGACAACGGTCGGGTGAGCAAGGTGACCGACCCGGAGGGCAACACCACAACCCAGGATTACGACAAGTACGGCAACGTCGTCTCCACTGTGGATGCCAACGGCAACGAGTACCGGTTCGCCTACACCGCCCGCAACGCGCTGGCCGAGGTCCGGCTGCGGGACTGGAAGGGTGACCCGCCCGGCGTACCGGCCACCGGCGAGTACCTCGTGGTCAACTCCTACGCATACGACTTCGCCGGCCGCGTGGTCCGGCACACCGACGCGATGGGCCATCGGGTCGAGTACGGCTACTACCACGACGACCTCCTGGCGAGCGTGACGCTCAAGGGCTTCCACAACCCGGACGGCACCACGCGCGACTACGTCCTGGAGTCCAAGACCTACGACGGCGCGGGGAACCTGATCCGCGAGGTGGCGGCCAACGGTTCGCTGGTCACCGAGCACACGATCACCCGGACCGGCCAGATCGCCAGCACGACGGTCAACCCGGGCGGGCTCAACCGCCGCACGACGTTCGCCTACGACCTGGCCGGCAACGTCACCAGCAGCAGCCGCAGCGGCGGAGTCTCCAACGTGCCGTGGCCGGTCCCCACGGCGGCGAACACGGTCACGTTCGAGTACGACCTGTCCGGCAACGTCCTGCGTGAGGTCAACGGTGGTAGCGGTGCACCTACTGTCACGACGTACCGGTACGACCAGCGCGGTCTCGTCGTCGCCGGCACCGACCCGCGGGGCAACGTGACCGGCGCCGACCCCGCCGCGTTCACCACCACCTACCGCTACGACGAGCTGGGCCGGCAGACCACCGTCACCGCCCCGCCGGTCTCCGTCGAGCGCAACGGCGGCGCCGCCCAGGTCAGCCAGCCGACCGTCCGCATCGGATACGACACGTTCGGGCACCCGGTCAACACCATCGACGAGCTCGGCAACGTGGGCCGGACCAGCTACGACCGGGTGGGCCGGCTGGTCGCCGCGGCCGGTCCGGTGTACACGCCACCGGGCACGGTCACGACGCTCACGCCGACCACGAGCCGGCGCTACGACGGGCTCGGCAACCTCGTCGAGACCGTCGACCCGCGTGGGTCCACCATCAGGTACACCTACGACCGGCTCAACCGGGTGACCACCAAAGAGGAGCCCGGCGGGGCGATCTGGCGGTACACCTACACCCGCACCGGCGAGCTGCTGTCGGTGACCGATCCGACCGGGGCGCGCGCCGAGTCGACCTACGACGACCTCGACCGCCAGTTGACGTCCACAATGGTGGAGCGCAGACCGGTGGCGAACACGTTCACCACCCGGTACAGCTACGACGACGCGGGCAACCTGCTCACCCGGACGTCGCCGGCCGGCGCGGTCACCCGGCTCGCGTACGACGCGGTCGGCTCGCTGACCCGCAGCACCGACCCGGCCGGCGTGGTGCTGCAGTACGGCTACGACTTCAGCGGCCAGCAGGTGCGGATGAGCGACGGGCTCGGCCGCACCGACCGTACCGACTACGACGCGCTCGGCCGGGTCACCAGCCAGTCGGACGTCTCGCCGGCCGGCACCACGCTGCGCACGGTGTCGTACGGATACGACCCGTCCGGCAACGTGGTCTCGGCCACCGACGCGCTCGGCCGGACCACGACCTACGGGTACGACGCGCTGGACCGACTGGTGCGCCAGGTCGAACCCGTCTCCGCGACGAAGAGCATCACGACGTCGTTCGGGTACGACGCCTCCGGCAACCGGACCCGCTACACGGACGGCCGGGGCAACGCCACGATCTACACCTACAACCAGCTCGAACTGCCCGAGTCGGTGATCGTGCCGGCTACCGCGGCCCATCCCAACCTGCCCGATCGCACGTGGACGGTGAGCTACGACGCCGCCGGCCTGCCGGTGCGGCTCGCCGCGCCGGGCGGCGTGGTGCGCCAGCGGACCTACGACGCCGCCGGCCGGCTCACCGTCGAGACTGGCTCCGGCGCCGAGGTCGGCACCTCAGAACGCCGCCTCGGGTACGACCTCGGCGGCCGGTTAACGTCAGTCAACGCGCCCGGCGGGACGAACACGTACACGTACAACGACCGTGGCGCGCTGTTGACCGCGGCCGGACCGTCCGGCACCGCGAGCTTCACGTACGACGCGGACGGTTTCCCGCTGACCCGTACCGACAGGGCCGGCACGGCCCGGTTCACCTACGACAAGGGCCGGTTGGTCACCGAGGCCGACGGCGTCACCGGCGTCACCCAGCGGATCAGCTACGACGCGGCCGGCCAGGTGTCCACGATGGACTTCGGTTCGGGCCGGGTGCGGGCGTACGGTTACGACGACTTCGGCCGGCTCACCTCGGACACGCTGCGCAACGCCGGCGGCGGCACGGTGGCATCGATCAGCTACGGCTTCGACACCGACGACAAGATGGTCCGCAAGACCACCACGGGCACCGCCGGGGCGGCCGCGAACACCTACGGGTACGACTTCGCCGGTCGGCTGACGTCCTGGACCGCCGGCAGCAGCACGACACCGTACGCGTGGGACGACTCCGGCAACCGGATCCGCAACGGCGCCAAGACGGCGACCTACGACGCACGGGACCGGCTGCTCGCCGACAGCGACTACAGCTACGCGTACACCGCGCGCGGCACGCTGGCCGCGCAGACCAGCTCCGGGTTCACCGAGCGGTACACGTTCGACGCGTTCGACCGGCTCGTCGGCGACGGCGCCCAGACGTACGCGTACGACGGGCAGGACCGGCTGGCCCAGCGCGGCGGCACCACGTTCTCCTACGCCGGGCTCGACGACGAGGTGGTCTCCGACGGCGTGCAGAACTACGCCCGCGGTGCCGCCGGCGAGCTGCTCGCCGTCGCCGAGGGTGCGCAGAAACGGATGGTCGTCTCCGACCAGCACGGCGACGTGGTGGCCGACTTCGATCCGGCAGACACCGCGCTCGGTGCGGTCGACGACTCGCGGGCGTACTCGCCCTTCGGTGAGGTGATCGCGGAGACCGGTGACGTGCAGGCGAACCTGGGCTACCAGGGGGACTACACCGATCCGGCGACCGGCAAGGTGGACATGGGCGCGCGCTGGTACGCGCCGTCCACCGGAACGTTCATCTCCCGCGACTCGGTCGCCTACCGCCGCGGTCCCTCGATCCTGGCCAACCCGTACACCTACGGCGCCGGCGATCCACTGGCCAATGTGGACCCGGACGGCCACTGGCCGAGCTGCGGCATCTGCCGCCGGGCGGTGGACACGGTGCGGAACACCGCGCGCCGGGTCACCGACACGGTCCGGAGCGGTGTCCGCAGCGCCTGGCGGGGCGTGCGCTCGGTCGCGTCGAGCGTCTGGCGCGGGATCCGCAGCTTCGGCCGGTTCGCGTGGTCGGCGGTGCGCTGGGGGGCCAGAACGTTCATGAGTGGCATGCGCTGGGCGTACAACCGGGCGCGTAGCGCGGTCCGCTGGGTCGCCGACCGGGTGACCTCGGCCGTGCGGTGGGTCCGGGACCGGGCGGTGTCCGCCGTGCGATGGGCGTACCACACGGTCTCGAACGGGGTATCCGGCGCCGTGCGGTGGGCCCGGGACCGGGCCGAACAGATACGCCGGGCGGCGGTCGCGGCCGCGCACCGGGTGACCAACGCGGCGCGCAGCGCGGTGCGCTGGGCCGTCGAGCACAACCCGCTGCCCACGATCGCGGCGGCCCTCAAACCGGTCTACTCCGCCGTACGGACCGTGGTCTCCGCGGCGGCCCACCTCCCGGCCGCGGTGGTGTCCACAGTGCGCAATGTGGTGCACGACGCCACCCGGGCCGTACAGGTGGTCTACCAGCGGGCGGTCGAGGCCGCGGGTACGGTCGTGGAGGCGGTCTCCACCGCGGCCCAGGCCGTCTCCGAGTTCGCGCAGGCCGCACTGCCGGTGGTGGCGGGGATCGCCGCCGGGGCGCTGACGACGCTCGGCTGCCTCGCCGCGACCGGTGGGGCCGGCTCGGCCGCCTGCGTGGTCGCCGGGTTCGCCGTCGGCAGCGCGGTCACGAGCGCGCTGAGCTGCCCGCCGGGCCGGTCGATCGCGGGATGCGCGGTCCGGGGTGGGGCGGCCGGGCTGGTCGGCGGTGCGGTGTTCGTGGCCACCGGTGGCGCGGGCAGCGGCCTCGCGGCCGGCATCATCTCCGGTGGCGCCTCGTCGGCGGCGAGTTCAGCGACCCAGCAGTACCTCGACACCGGCCACGTGGACATGGGTACGGTCGCGGTCCAGGGCGTCGTCGGTGCCGCCCAGGGTGGGTTCGGCGCGGCCCGGGCCCGGACCCGGACCAGCACGTCGAGCTGCAACAGCTTCAGCGCGAGCACGCTGGTGCTGCTCGCGGACGGCAGCACCCGGCGGATCGACCAGGTCCGGGTCGGCGACCGCGTGCTGGCGAGCGATCCGACCACCGGCAAGACCGAGGTCCGCGTGGTCACCGACACGATCCGCGGGTACGGCACGAAGGACCTCGTCGAGCTCGGCACGGCCAACGGCGGCACGCTGGTGGCGACGGCCGGGCACCCGTTCTGGTCGGCCGACCTGAACCGGTGGGTGACCGCGGGGAACGTCTCGCCCGGAGCGCTGTTGAAGACCTCGGCCGGTACCCACGTCCAGGTCTCCGCCGTCAAGCGCTGGACCGCCTCCGAGCGGGTGTACAACCTGACCGTCGACGGCCTGCACACGTACTACGTCGTGGCCGGCGGCTCCTCGGTTCTGGTCCACAACTGTGAGCTGTACACGGCCGGTGGACCGCGCGTCCGCCCCGGTCGGGACATCACCGTCGACTCCGGTGGCCAGGTGCACGCGCCGACTCCGGAGAACCTCCGCAGCCTCACCGTCGAAGGACTGTCCACGTTCGACTCGGTCGACAACCTGGCGGCGAGCGGGTTGACCGGGCAGGTGCGCAGCCCGCGGAACCCGTTGCCGGACGGGCTGGGGGTCCTCGCGGACGGCGCCGGTGTCGGCGGGCCGATGCCGATGGGCCACCGTACCGTCTATCCGACCCGGAGCATGCAGTTCGACGAGTTCGAAGGGCTGATCAGGGGAATGGACTGGCAGAACATCGGCGTCAGGTTGAGGTAGCAGGGAGCGGGACGGTGTCGGACGAGAACGACCAGCGTCTGTGGGATGCGGTGGTCAGCGCGGAACAACGGGTGGCGGAGAGCCGTGCCGAGTTCTTCCAGCAGGCGGTGGCGCGACCGCGGGTCCTGGCCGGCGCTCTGGCCGGGCCGACCTGGGCGCAACGGGCCGCGCTGGGCTTCCTGCGATCCCTGCCCGACGACGTGCCGGACCTGCTGGACGAGCTGGTCGAGCACGCGCTGGCGGACCGCTGGGCGCTGCTGGCCCGGCAGGCGATCGCGGCCGGTGTCCGGACCGGAGGGGAGGCCGTGCTGTCCCGCATCGGCAGGATCGTGGTCGACCGGCTGTCCACGGCAGACGCGCACGGGTACCGCCGGCTGGCCGAGATGGCGGCCGAGCTGCAGGCGTGGGAGGCACTCGCTGATCTCGTCCGCCGCGCCCGGCAGAGCGCCGACGAAGAGGTTCGCGAGGTCGCTGACGACTTCGAGGAGAGGTTTGGTCCGATGCTGTCCAGGAGAGAGACATGAGAGCACGAAGGTACGCGGCCCTCGTCGCAGGCGTGATCGGATTTTCGGTCGTGGTTCTGCCCGGCCCGGTGAACGCCGCGATCAGCGATCCGATCGACCCGGCGGCCAACATGGCGGTCGCCTCCTGGGGGACGGACCGGCTGGACCTGTTCGCCAAGGGCATCGACGGCACGCTGAAGCACAAGATCTACAACGGGCGGTGGTCGGCCTGGGAGAGCCTCGGCGGCGCGATCACCTCCGGTCCCGCGGCGGTCTCCTGGGGTCCCGGCCGGATCGACGTGATCGCCCGCGGAACCGCCGGCGACGTCCAGCACAAGACGTTCTCGAACGGTACGTGGTCGGCCTGGGCCAGCCGGGGCGGCGTGATCCAGAACCAGCCGGCCATCTCCTCCTGGGGCGCCAACCGCTTGGACCTCTTCGTCCGGGGCACGAACAACGCCGTCTACCACCGGGCGTTCTCCAACGGCACCTGGTCGTCGGCCTGGGCCAGCCTCGGCGGTGTGGTGAACTCGGAACCGGCGGCGGTCTCCTGGGGCGCCAACCGGATCGACGTCTTCGTCCGCGGTGGCGGCAACGCGCTCTACCACAAGACCTGGGCCGGGTCCTGGTCCGGCTGGACGAACCGGGGTGGCGCCTTGACCTCGGGCCCGTCGGTGCTCTCCGGTAGCTCCGGCTTCCTGGACGTCTACGCCCGGGTGGCCAACAACGCGATCTCGCACAAGAGTTTCGGCTTCAACCAGTGGAGCAACTGGCAGAACCTGGGCGGCACGTTCAAGACCGCGCCGGCGGTGACCGACTGGGGTTCCTCGCACAGCGACGTCTTCGCGCGGGCCACCGACGACACCCTCAAGCAGCGCACCTGGCACGGCATCTTCGGCTGGGAGGCCAGCTGGAAGACCATCCCGGACGCCAGCCCCACGGTACCGGTCGCGGCCTACTCGCCGACCTCGGCCGTCCAGCTGTCCCCGGTCGCACCCGCGCTCGTCGGCCCGCTCGCGTACGCGTACGTGGACAACATCGGCCGGATCGTCTCCGGGCACCAGTCCGACCCGGCCAACGCGGGCTCCGTGCAGTGGACCGTGATCTCCGGGAACGAGGCGTTCAGCGGCCCGCCCGGCCTAGTCGAGCAGCCGGACGGGCGGTTGCAGATCAGCGCGCAGCACACCTCCGGTGACGTGTGGGCCCGGCCGCAGACCGCGCGGGGCGCGGTCACCTGGGCCAACTGGGTCAACCAGGGCGGCCAGGTGGCCACCGCGGTGACGGTCGCCCGGCAGACCGACGGCAGCGTGGTCCTGTTCGCCGCCGACTCCGCCGGTGGGCTCTGGTATCTCACCCAGTCCAATGTGGGCAGCCAGTACGGGATCTGGCGCAGCCTTGGCGTGACCGGCCTCGCCGGCCTGCCGACCGCGGTCGCCGGCCGGGACGGCCTGCAACTGTTCGCCCGCGACACCGCCGGTGCCGTGCGGACCGCGACGCTCTTCCCCTCCGGTACCCTCTCGGCCTGGACCAGCCTCGGCGGCGCCGGCTTCACCGACAGCCCGGCCGCGCTGGTCTACCCGGGGTTCCGGATGCGCGTGCTGGCCCGGGCGGCCGACGGGACCCTCGTCACGAAGCTGCAGGACTCCTCGCTCGCGTGGCCGGCGACCTGGACGCCGGTGGGTACCCAGGCCGGCGCCGGCACTCCGGCGATGACCCTCAGCCCGCTCTCCGGGCGGACCGAGATCCTGCAGCGGGGCGCCGACGGCCAGGTCTACAGCACGGGTGAGACCGTGCAGGGTTCGGGCATCTGGCGGGACTGGGTCCCGGTTCTGTTCTTCCCCGACGCGACGGCCACCGACCCGACGATCCTGACGTACAACGACGGCACCGGCCTGAAGTGGGCGTTCCTGTTCCGCACGGCCGACCAGCAGAGCCGCTTGTACACAGTGGACACCGGTGGAGGCCTGGTCGCGAGCGTGGACGGCGGTCCCACCAATGACCGCCCGTCGTTCCGGGCGAGCAGCCTGCCGGCCGCGCCCCGATAAGGAGATCCGAGATGCCCGGACCGCGGCGCGCCGCCGTACCCGTTGCGATGCTGATCCTGCTGGGGACGCTCGCACTGCCCGCGGTCCGGGCCACCGCCACCCCACCCGAGGGGGTGGTGCCCGACCTGGCCGCGTTGGGCTGGGTCAAGGTGCTCGACGACCAGTTCAACGGGACCGCGGTCGACGAGTCGGTGTGGAAGACGCGCGAGGGACCCGGCGTGTCCGGGCCAGGGTGGAACACCCGGGACGCGGTACGCGTCTCCGGCGGCGAGCTGAGCATCACCACGTACTCGGTCGACACCAACGGTGCCGAGCCAGGCGGGCTCGAGCACCGGACCGGTGAGCTGGAGACCGCCCGAGGTGGAGCCAGCGAGGCGGACGCGACCGGGTTCCTCGCTACATACGGGTACATCGAGGCGCGGGTCAAGCTGAACAACGCGCCGGCGACCCGCAGCGCGTTCTGGATGCTGTCGACACCATGGCACCGGGCACCCTGGGGTGACCCGGCCGACGCCGGCCCGGAGATCGACATCTTCGAGTTCGAGAACCCTGCCGCCGGCGACCGGTTACCGGCGCCGAACGGGGACGGCAAGTGCGACTGGCAGATCGTCGAGGTACCGTGCGACCGGCTCGCGGGCGGGACCATGCACTGGGGCGGCTTCGAGGAGGACCACGGCGTCTCGTCGCAACAGGTGGCGTGGACCGGCCCGTCGCCGCAGGGCAACTTCCTCACCTACGGTCTGTTGTGGACACCGGACGGGTACCGGATGTACCGCAACGGTTTCGAGGTCTTCCGCAGCAGTGAGGTGATCACCTACCGGCCGGAGTACCTGATCCTGACCCAGATGCAGGGTGGTGTGCTCGACGACGGGGACGACGTGCCCCCGGGCGGATACGGTGACCTCCTCACGTCCCCGTGGAAGATGGTCGTGGACTACGTGACCGTGTGGCAACGGCCGATCTCGGAGCTCCCCGACCGGACGGTCGCGGCGAACACCCCGGTCGCCATCCCGTTCTCGGTCACCGACCACCTCTCGTCCGGCACCAGCCCGTCGGTCCGGCCGCAGCCGGGGTCGGTCCGGGTCACCGCGACCTCGAACAACCCGGCGGTGGTGCCCAACTCGCGGATCGCGGTCACCGGCAACGGCCCGGCGGCGCCGGCCGGCTCGCTGCAGAACACCGGCTTCGAGAGCGGGCTGGGCGGCTGGACCACGCCGGCCGGGACCGCGACCACGTGGACCACCCGGCAGCACTCCGGTGCGAGCGCGCTGCGACTAACCCAGGCCGGTGGGCGCGTCGAGCAGACGGTCACCGGGCTGCGCGCGAACACCACGTACCTGGTCGGTGGGTTCCTCAACGTCGAGCTGGATCCCGCCTCCGGCGACGGCGACGCCCGGGTGGACGCCGGCCTCGTCGACGTGGACGCGAGCCGGGCCGGTCCGCAGGAGATCCGGATCACCCGGAGCCGCAACGCCGCCCAGGAGGCGGGGAAGTGGTGGGCGCCGACCAACGCGACCTGGCGTGAGGTGCGGCTGTCGTTCACGACCGGACCGGGTACCACGCAGGTGACGTTCTTCGTCGACAACATGCTGTACGCCGGTGGCGGGGCGGACTCCGACCTGTCGTTCGACGACGTGTACCTGCGACCGCTGGTCCCGCCGAACCGGACCGTGACCGTCCGGCCGGTGGACAATGTGGACGGTTCCGCGACGATCACGCTCACCGCCCGCGGCGCGGCGAACCAGGTCCTCGGGACCGAGGCGTTCACGGTGACCTTCACCAGGGGGTCGACGTTCACCAACGGCGACTTCGAGTCCTCGCCGTCCGGCGCCGGATGGGAACTGTACGACGGCGCGCCGGGTCGGGGCGCGGAGGTGGTCGTGGAGAACCCGTTCCGGCTCAATCGGGTGCTGGAGCTGGCCGGGCCGGCGAACGAGCCGGACACCGCGAGCCGCTCGATCGGCACGGCGTTCCAGCGTGTCCGCTCGCTGCGTCCCGGTACGGCGTACACGCTCACCGTGCGGGGCAAGGGCGGCCTCGCCTTCGGCGTGCAGGAACACGCCGGTCCCGGGTCGCAGGTGGACGACACGATCAGCACGCCGGACTGGTCGACCCGGAGCATCACGTTCACCACCGGCCCCAGCATCACGACCGCGAACGTCTTCCTGCTCGACTGGGCTCCCGACGCGGTGTCCCTTGTGGACGACGTACGGCTCACCCCGGTGAGCACGGCCGGCCAGAGCACACCTCCGCTCGCCGCGGTACCGTTGACCGCCCTGGGCGAGCAGCGGCTCGTCTCGTCCGCCCCGTCCGTGGTGAGCCTCGCCACGTCGAACACCACCATCACCTCGGTCACGTCCAGCAACCCGGCGCTGGTCCCTGACGCCAACCTGGCCGCAAGCCCCAGCACGCTGAGCATCACGCCGGTACCCGACCGGACGGGCCGGGCGACGGTCACCGTGGCGTACCGCGTCTCCGGTGTCACGCAGCCGCCGAAGCAGGTCCCGGTCGTGGTCTCCGACCGGCTGCTCACCAACCCCGGCTTCGAGCACGGTGGGTACGGCTGGAGCGGCGCGACGGTCGCCGGTCCGGCGCGCAGCGGTGCGGGCGCGCTGCGGCTCGACGGCACGGGCGAGGTCAGCCAGTCGCTGACCGGGTTGCCGCACGGCGCCGGGTTCGTCGTCGGTGGCTGGCACTCCGGCCCGGTGCGGGTGAAGATCCGCCGCGTCGCCAGCGCCGAGTCGCGCCACGGCGGCGGGCTCGGCGATCCGTACCCGGGCTACGGCTTCGGCGACGCCGACGCGGTCGTCGCCGACTGGACCGGCTCGGGCTGGGTCGAGCACCAGGTGCGCGGCGCGGTCGCGGCGTGCCAGGATTGCCACGCGGCCGGCTCGTACATCCGGGTGGGCTCCGGCGCGACGAGCAGGATCGTCTCGGTTCCGGGCGGGCAGATCGACATCGTGCTCAGCGACGCGAACCCGACCGATGGCGTGCCGGTCTACGTGGACGATCTCTACCTGATCCAGGTGCCGGCGCTCAGCCCGGTGCGGGAGCTGTCGCTGCACCGGAACCAGACGTCCTTCGACGCCAGCACGGGACGGACGTTCGACGTGGGGCGGGTTCCGGCCAACAGCTTCTGGAACCCGACAGTGACGTCGGTGACGTCGGCCGACACCGCCGTCCTGCCCGCGGCCAACCTGCGGCTCTCCGGCCCGGATCCGTTCCGGGAGTACGAGTGGGCGGTGCAGACCCGTACCGCGGCGGGCCTGGCGACCGGGCGGAGTGCGGTGACCGTACGGCTCACCGATCCCGCGACCGGCCTGTCCACGGCGCGGACCGCCACGGTGACGGTCAACGCGGGCACCAGCTTCAACAACGGCGACTTCCAGCGCGGGGTGGGGAACTGGGTCCACGCGTGGTTCAACGACAGCTGGGAGATCGTGGCGAGGCAGCGCTGGCGGCACCTCGGGCCCACCGACGCGGACCGGGTGCTGCGGATCAGCAGCGGCATCATCGGGTACCGGGTGACCGGGCTCGCTCCCGGCACGACGTACGTGGTCCGCGGGTCCGCCGTCGGTGACGGCTCGACGCTGCAGGTGCGCTCGCACCACCCGGACTGCACGAACCCGGTGTGCGAGGCCATCTTCGGCGCCACCAAGGGCTCGGTGCCGATCAGCTCGGCGACCTGGGCACCGACACCGGACCTGGTCTTCACGACGCTGGCCGGGGAGACCGAGGTGTGGCTGTTCGTCTCCGACGCGGACCTCGCCGACGGGCCGGACGAGGACACCCAGGTCGACCCCGACGACGCGGTGCCGGCGAGCGGGACGCCGTGCGCCGGGGACTACACGGGCGGCGAGGTCTGCCTCGACGACATCGGCATCTTCGTCGCCTAGCCCGGGGAAGAGGGTGAGGAGGGAGCCGGCGCGCGCGGCTCCCTCCTCGCGGGGGGACCGAAGTAGCACTGTGCACCTGGACGCTACGGCCGACCGCCGGCCGGTCACACCCCGCCCGGCTGGGTGGGTTCGCCCGGGTTACTTACCGAGTTCTTAATCTGGGCTCACCGGTGCCTCATGGTGTACCGGCACGCTGGACGCCGTGAGTACGGATGTCGCCTACGTCCTGGTCCTCGTGCAGATCGGCGCCGGCCTGCTCGCGGCCGTCGGGGAGATGCTCCTGATGGGCAGCCCGCTGTACGCGCTCATGCCGCTCGTCAAGGCCGGCCTGCTGGTCTTCCTGGCGGTCAAGGTCCTCGGTGGACGGCGGTGGGCGCTGATCGCGCTGCTGGCGTTCGAGGCGGTGAGCCTCGCCGGCGTCGGCCTGAGCCTGGCCGTCGGGTTGCTGCCCGGACTGGACCGCACGGTGACGCTGGCCGGCCTGCTGACCGAGATCGCGCTGCCGCTCGCCGTGGCGATCCTCTGCGCGCAGCGCCTGGCGGTCCGGAGCGTCACATGAACGGCCTCGACACGTTCCTCGTCGGCATCGCGCCGCAGCACGTGCCGGCCCTCGCCGCCGCACTGGTCCTGCCGTTCGTGGTGTGGCTCGCCCGCCGGCTCGGCCTGCTCTCCCCGGTAGCGATGTCCACATCGGACCGCTGGGTGATGTGGCTGCTGGGCATCGCGGCGGCGGTACACCTGGCGCTGCCGCTCGGGCACGCCGACAGTCCACTGTCGACGCTCGGCTTCCTCGGTACCGGCATCGCCTTCGTCTGGCTGGCCTTGCGGATCCGGGACGGGCGGCCGTGGCGGGCGTGGGCCGTACCGTTGCTGCTGGCCACGCTCGTCGCCTACCTGGTGGTCGCCGGGTCCGGCCGCGAGGAGCCGGACCAGGTGGGCATCGCCACCGCGCTGGTGGAGCTGACCGCGCTCGGCCTGGCCCTGGTACCTCGGCGGCGGCCGGCCCGGTTCGCCCGGCTCGCCGGCGGCTTCGCGACGGTGCTGTCGGTGATCCTGGCCGGCGCGGTCGTCTGGATCGGCTCGTTCCTGGCGCACGCGGCGGCCGCGGAGAACACCGTCGGGCACACGCACGAGCACGACAGCGGGCATGCCCATGCGGCGCGGGCCCAGGCCGGGGTCATCATGCGACCGGCGGCCGGGGACCACGACGCCAGCGCGGCGCAGGTCCGGTCGGCGACCGCGCTCGCCGAGGCCACCCGGCGGGCCATGGCACGCTACGCCGACCTGCGCGCGGCGCTCACCGCCGGTTACCGGCTGCCGGGGTTCCGGGCCACCGGCCCGGACGTCCACCTGGAGCACCCGAGGTACAAAGAGGACGGTCACGTGCTCGATCCGCAGCGGCCGGAGATGCTCGTGTACGCCATCGACCGCGACCGCGCGACGCTGCTCGGCGTGGTCTACGTGATGGAGGTGGCCGGCCGCCCCGGGCCCGCACCGGGTGGGCCCATCACCCAGTGGCACGCACACAACCTGTGCATCTCCGCATTGCCGCCCGGGTTCGGGATCGTCTCGCCGTACGGTGGCTGCCCGGCGTTCTCGGTCAACCTGACCTCGACCGAGATGATGCACGTCTGGGTGGTGCCCGACCCGCCCGGCGGCGCGTTCGCCGACGGACTGGACGAGGCCTGGGTCCGCGCCTACCACACCAGCCACGCCCGCCGCCGCTGAGCCATCGCACAAACTCCGGGGAGTTAGTGGTGATGACACGCGCCATAACCACTAACTGCCCGCAGTTTGTGCGCGGGGGGTGTCGCATAGGCTGGCGGGATGAGCACGCCGCGCCCCGTCCTCGTCGTCGACTTCGGCGCCCAGTACGCACAACTGATCGCTCGTCGGGTCCGCGAGGCGCACGTCTACTCCGAGATCGTCCCGCACTCGATGCCGGTGGCGGAGATGCTCGCCAGGGATCCCGCGGCGATCATCCTCTCCGGCGGGCCGTCCAGCGTGTACGAGGCGGGCGCGCCCCAGGTCGGCGCGGCGCTGTTCGAGGCGGGCGTGCCGGTGTTCGGGATCTGCTACGGCTTCCAGGCGATGGCGCGGGCACTCGGCGGTACGGTCGCGCACACCCGTTCGCGGGAGTTCGGCGGGACCCCGGTGACCGCGGACTCCGGGGTGCTGTTCCGGGGCGTACCGCGTGATCTCGATGTCTGGATGAGCCACGGCGACTGCGTGACCGAGGCTCCCGCCGGCTTCGCGGTGACCGCCCGGTCGGCCGGGTCGCCGGTGGCGGCGTTCGAGGATCCGGTCCGGCGCCTCGCCGGCGTGCAGTTCCACCCCGAGGTGGCGCACACCCGGCACGGGCAGGAGATGCTGACCCGGTTCCTGTACGACATCGCCGGGCTCGAGCCGAGCTGGACCAGCGCAAGCATCATCGACGAACAGGTCGCCGCGATCCGGGCCCAGGTGGGTGATCGGCGGGTCATCTGCGGCCTGAGCGGCGGGGTGGACTCCGCGGTGGCCGCAGCGCTCGTCCACCGGGCCGTCGGCGACCAGCTCACCTGCGTGTTCGTGGACCACGGGCTGCTGCGCGCGGGAGAGGCGGAGCAGGTCGAGAAGGACTACGTGGCGGCGACCGGCATCCGGCTCGTCGTCGTGGACGCGGCGGAGAAGTTCCTCACCGCGCTGGCGGGCGTCACCGATCCGGAGCAGAAGCGGAAGATCATCGGACGCGAGTTCATCCGGTCCTTCGAGGACGCCGCGCGCTCGCTCGACGCCGAACGGCACGTCGACTTCCTCGTCCAGGGCACGCTCTATCCGGACGTGGTCGAGTCGGGCGGCGGCACGGGTACCGCGAACATCAAGTCCCATCACAACGTCGGCGGGCTCCCCGACGACCTGCGGTTCGAGCTCGTCGAGCCGCTGCGGACGCTGTTCAAGGACGAGGTACGCGCGATCGGCCGGGAGCTGGGTCTGCCCGAGACGATCGTGTCGCGACACCCGTTCCCCGGGCCGGGTCTGGCGATCCGGATCATCGGGGCGGTGTCCCGGGACCGGCTGGAGACGCTGCGCGCCGCCGACCTGATCGCCCGCGAGGAGCTGACCGCGGCCGGGCTGGACCGGACGGTGTGGCAGTTCCCGGTGGTACTGCTCGCCGACGTGCGCTCGGTGGGCGTACAGGGCGACGGCCGGACGTACGGCCACCCGATCGTGCTGCGCCCGGTGTCCAGTGAGGACGCGATGACCGCCGACTGGTCGCGCCTGCCGTACGAGGTGATCGCCCGGATCTCCACGCGCATCACCAACGAGGTGCGCGAGGTGAACCGCGTCGTGCTCGACGTGACCAGCAAACCGCCCGGCACGATCGAGTGGGAATGAGCGAGTGAGCTGGCGCGGCGGCGCCTGGACCGGAGCGTAGCGGAGGGAAGGCGTCGCCGGCAGCGCCGCGCGAGGGAGCGAATCGGCTGGGAATGAGCGAGTGAGCTGGCGCGGCGGCGCCTGGACCGGAGCGTGCGGAGGGAAGGCGTCGCCGGCAGCGCCGCGCGAGGGAGCGAATCGGCTGGGAATGAGCGAGTGAGCTGGCGCGGCGGCGCCTGGACCGGACCGGACCGGAGCGTGCGGAGGGAAGGCGTCGCCTGCAGGAATGAATTCACGCTCACGCGGGATCTTATTGTGGTCGCCGCCGGGTTTCGGACAGAATGCGCTGCGTGACCCCTGCGTTGGAGCCGATCCGGCGGATCGCGGCCTACGCCGTTTGCGCTGATTCGTCCGCGCGGTTCCTGCTCGTCCGGGCGTCACCACGATCCGGTACCCCCGGCGTCTGGTCGCTGCCCGGCGGCGCGGTCGACCACGGGGAGAGCCCGAACGACACGGTGGTCCGGGAGACCGCCGCCGAGACCGGTCTGTCGGTCGCCGTGGTCAAGCTCCGGGACGTGCTCGCCGACATGCGCGCGCTGCCACACCGCGGTGTCACGATCCACACCGATCGGCTCGTGTACGAGGTGAGCGTGCGCGGCGGCGTGCTGCTCGACCGGGTGGGGCGGCCGACGGACCTGGCCCGCTGGGTCGACCGCGACGACGCGGCCGGGTTGCCGCTGCGGCCGTTCACCGCCGCCGCGCTCGGGCTGCCGCCGGCCTCGGTGGACCTGCGGCCCGAGGATCCGCCGGAGTTCCCGTCGTTCTACGCGGTGCCGGGGCCGGACGGGCTGCACCGGGCGCAGCGCTTCGCGGCGTACGCGGTCGCGACCGATCCGCGCGGGCGCGTCCTGCTGACGCTGATCGCGGAGGGTTACCCGGGCGGCGGGTGCTGGCACCTGCCGGGTGGCGGCACCGAATACGGCGAGCAGCCAGGCATCGCGCTCATCCGCGAGCTGGAGGAGGAGACCGGCCAGATCGGACACCTCGTCGAACTGCTCGGGGTGGCCAGCCACCGGGACGCGGCGTCGCTGGGCCCCGAGGGGTACCCGATCGACTGGCACGGCGTCCGGGCGTTCTACCGGGTGGCCGTCGATGCGCCGACCAGGCCGATCGTCTCCGATGCCGGCGGGTCGACCGCGCAAGCGCGCTGGTTCGCGCCGGCGGAGCTGCCCGGGCTGCGGCTCACCGAGGTCACGACCGAGGCCATGCGGGCTGCCGCACTGGGAGACCCGACCCGCCTACAGTAGGCGTCGTGGAACGGGAGCGGCGCATCTCGGCGTACGGAGTCTGCCGCGACGACAGCGGTCGGGTCCTGCTGGTCCGGGCGTCGCCGCGCTCCAACCACACCGGTAGCTGGCTGATCCCCGGCGGCGGGGTCGCGCACGGCGAGGATCCGGCGCGCGCGGTCATCCGGGAGATCGCCGAGGAGACCGGCGTGCTGGCCGAGATCACCGACGTCCGCGAGGTGATCGCGGACGTGGTCCATCTCCGGGACCGCCCGGTCGCCGTGCACTCCGACCGGATCGTGTACGACGTGGTGCAGCGCGGCGGCACGCTGCGCGCCGAGCTGGACGGCACCACCGACCAGGCCTGCTGGGTGCCCTGGGAGGAGGTGGCCGGGATGCGGCTGATGCCGTTCACCGCGGCCGTGCTGGGCGTGCCCGAGACGCCGGACCCGGAGGCGCCGGGTCCGAACGGCATGCAGCCGATCGCCGGGCCGCCACCCGGCCGGCGCGGGCCCCGGGGGCAGCGGTTCGCCGCGTACGGCCTGGCCACCGACCCGGCCGAGCGGGTGCTGCTGGCCCGGATCGCGGACGGCTTTCCCGGCGCGGGCCGCTGGCACCTGCCCGGCGGCGGTACCGACTTCGGCGAGCAGCCGGCCGCCGCGCTGCTGCGCGAGCTGGCCGAGGAGACCAATCAGGTGGGCGTCGTGACCGACCTGCTCTCGGTGTCGCACCGGCACAACCCGCGCGCTCTGGGGCCGGAGGGCCACCCGATCGACTGGCACACGGTACGGGCGGTGTACCGGGTGCACGTGGCGGCGCCGACCGAGCCCCGGGTGACCGAGGCGGCGGGCGGGTCCACGGCCGCGGCCGCCTGGTTCGGCCGGCCGGAGGCGGCCCGGCTGCCGCTCACCGAGGTCGCCATCGGTGCGCTGCGCCACGAGTGAGGCCAGCCACAGTGACACTGGTTGATGGGCGTCGTCCGGTACAATGACACATGCCGATCACAGAGGGTGGTCGGCGATTTGTGTGTTTCGGGTGGTAAGTCGGAAACGTGGCCACGCTATCGCCAAGTCGTACCGTCGTATGCGATGGTGTAGGCCGCATCACAGGTTGCCGGTCGGTGTGTTGACCGGCCAAGAGATGGCCGGGCGGGCCGCCAGCACAGCGGAGCATCGCCCCGGCGATGGAGGGATCCGTGCCGAGAGCCCCATGGCGTCGGCGCCGCACGACGGATAGTCCCCGCCCGGCTGGGCGGTGGACCGGCAAGCTTCGCCGGAGCGGCACGTTCGCCCGGCGCGTGCTGCTGGTCCCGGTGGCCCGTCGGCGCCGCAATCCGTTGACCGGCGCAACGTTGACCGGCGCAAACGCCACGCTGATGTTGCCCCGGGCCGACCTCACCCGTACCCACCCGGACCTGGCCAGCCTCGGCGTCGGCACGCTCGCACCGGTGAGCCCGGCCGTACCGACCCCGCCCGGCGGCGCGCCGACCGGGCCGCTGACGATCCCGCTGCTGCCCGGCGAGCGTACCGTCGCCCGGCGCCTGCGGTTCGCGGCGGTCAACGCGTGCACGCTGGCCAGCCTCGTGCTGGGCCTCTTCGCGATCTTCCTGGCGATGCAGGGTGACGTCCGCTGGGCGGCCGCGTGCCTGATCGCCTGCGTCACGTTCGACGGCCTCGACGGCGCGCTCGCCCGCAAGCTCGGCGTGGCGAGCCCGTTCGGCGCCCAGATGGACTCGCTCGCCGACATGTGCTCGTTCGGCCTCGCCGCGCCCGTGGTGGTGTACGCGTCGCTGGCCGGTACCGTCCCGCCGGTCGCCGCCGGTGTCGCCTGCGCCCTGGTCGCCGGCTGTGCCGCCGTCCGGCTCGCACGGTTCAACGTCTCGCCGAAGGACGGCCGGTTCTTCTGCGGCGTACCGACCACGATGGCCGCGGCCGTGCTCGCTCTCGCGGTGCTGATCGGGCTCCCGGTCTCCGGCGGTTGGCAGCTGGCCGGTGTCGCGCTGCTCGCCTTCGCGATGGTGTCCAGCTTCCCGTACGCGAAGCTGGCCCGCCTGATCAAGCTGCCGCCGTGGCTCCTCGCGGTACCGGTGATCGGGGCGCTCGCGGACGTACGGCTGACATTCGCCCTGATCGTCGCGGCCTACCTCGCCAGCGGCCCGCTGATCTGGCTGCACCGGCGCAAGGCAGCGTGATCCGCTAGCTGTTCCAGCGCGCGATCACGGTCTCCCCACCGAGGACCCGGTCGCCCGGCGTCACGAGCGGCTCGGCGGCCTCGGCCGGCAGGTACACGTCGGTCCGCGAACCGAAGCGGATCAGACCGAACCGTTCGCCCTTGGCCAGCAGGGCGCCGATCGGCGCCCGCTGGACGATCCGCCGGGCGATCAGGCCGGTCCGCTGCGCCACGACCACGGTCCCGCGGGTGGTGTCCAGCACCGTGTACGCCGCCACGTTGTGTTCGGCCAGGGGTTTCATCGCCGCGGCGTACCCGCCGTCGGTGACGAAGTAGTCGGTGACCCGGCCGGCCACCGGCGCGCGGTTCACGTGTACGTCGAGCACCGACAGGAAGACCGCGATCCGCAGCATCTCACCGTCGGCGAACCGGGCGTCGTACCGCCGCTCGACCGCGAGCACCTTGCCGTCGCTGGCCGCCACCACGGCGCGCGGGTCGTCGGGGACGACGCGCTCGGGGTCGCGGAAGAACGCGGCCACCGGCCCGGCGGCGAGCGCTGGCAGCAGCCAGAGCCGGGATTTCGGCCGGGTGAGCTTGAGCAGCGCGGCCACGCCGACCGCGATGCCCGCCGCGGCGACGCCGTTGGAGTCGATGTGCATCTCCTGCGTCACGGGCACGCTCGACGGCCGGTACGCCGGGGTGAGCCGCTCCGCCGTGGCCGGGTCCGCGGTCGTGAACCGCAGCCGGTGTACCCGCAGCGGTGGCGCGTTGCGCAGCACCAGATCCGAGCCCACCCCGAACAGCAGGCTCTGCCGGCCCAGTTCGGCGGCGGCCTCGCCGGACGCCGTCACGGGTACCGCGACCGAGCACACGGTCAGCACGCCGCCCGGCTCCAGCCCCTTGGCCAGCTCGTCCAGCTCCGCCCGTACCTGCTCGGCCGGGCCGACCAGCGGCTCGGCGAGGACGATGACGTCAGCGGTTTCGGCTTCGGCGGCCGAATCCAGCACCCGGATCCGGTCGGCCACCCAGCGGCCGCGCGCGACCACGTCGTCGCGCAGGTCCGCGGTACCTCCGGGTGGGGCCACGATCGCGAGCCGGTCGCCCGGGAGCAGCGCGTCGACCGCGGCGGCGAGCACCGCCGAGCCCGCGCCGGCGCCGATGACGAGGCCGCTCTTCGGCCCGCGATGGCGCTCCAGGTCGGCGACGAGGGTGCGGGCGGCGACCGGACCCACGCGCACCGTACCCGGGCGTACCGGGACGGCTGGCAGGGCGGATGACTGGCTCATGAGGCGGAACTCCTCCGCGACGGAAGGTGCTGGCCGGTGGGACGGATCCCACCGGCCAGCATAGGCCGCGGCCAGGCCTCGGCCTGTTTTGACCGGGCAGGTTCAGGCAGGCCCGGTCTCCCCCTTGCCGCGGCTGTCGAAAAGGTCTGTCTCGGTCCGGTCATCGTCGGCGGTTCGGTCCTCGTCGGCGGGTTCGTCGCTCGCGGTCGGCTCCGGCCCGTCGACCGGCACGTCGACCCGCTCGTCGGCCGGGCGTGGCTCGGCCCGTGCCGGCGGCCAGGGATCGGCCGTCGGCCAGGGCTCGACCACGGGCGGTGCGTCCGCCGCGGGCTGCGGCTCGCTCACCGGCGGCGCGGTGACCGGCGCGCTGACCGGCGCGGCGTCCCGCCCGCTGCGCAGAGCGCCGACCAGGCCCAGCAGACCCAGCACGATCAGCGCCCCGGCGACGAACCAACCCAGGTTCGGTAGCGAGAGGTCCACGGTCGCGGCCACCAGCCACCACGCCACGATCGCCAGGAACACGAGGCCGAACGTCAGCGAGAGACCATCGGTGCGGTGTGCCTTCATCGTGTTACCTCCAAATTGCCGAAGTCCATCCGCGCGTCGAGCACGAGCTTCCCGCCGCCCGGTCCGTCGGATCCGTTGTCCTGGATCCGCCGCATCGGCGTGTCGAAGCCGCCCCAGCTCTCGCCGAGCACGGTCGCGTCACCGCCGGCGTCGACGCGGGCTGTCACGTCCACGTCCACGTTCTCCGGAAGCAGCACCAGCAGCCGGCCGGCGTTGACCGAGACGTCGATGCTCACCGGCGCGGTCGACGAAGCGAAGTCCACGTTCCGCAGATCCAGGGTGGCGTCGCAGCACTTGTGCGAGTACGCCGCCTCCAGCTCCGCGATCGACATCGGCTGCCAGACCACCTGGCCACCGCCCTGGCGGAGATCGTTGAACTCCTCGGCCTCGGCGATCGCGGCGATACCCAGGCCGGCGGAGAGCAGCAGGCCAAGGATGATCAGCCAGCGGGCGCGGCCGAGCCAGGCGCCGATCAGCAGGCCGACCCCGACCACGGCGAGCGCGGCGGCGAAGTACGCGGAGACCGGTACGCCGCCGAAGGCGAGATGCACCATGGTGACCGCGCCGATCGTCAGGCACATCAGCGAGAGCACGATGCGGCCGAGCTTCGAGGGCTCCTTGGGCGGCTTCGGCGGCTTGGGAGCCTTGCGGGGCGGCGGGGGCGGGACGGTCGCGTACGGCCCGTGGGGCGCGAACGGCGGCCGGTAGCCGGGGTAGCCCTGGGCGGGCGGCGGGACCGGTGTCGTGGTCGGCGGCATGGGGGTCACCTGCGCGGGGAACGCGCCTGTCGGGGACGGGGGAGGCGGCAGCGGCGGGGTTGCGGTGGCAAGGCCCGGCGGGGTGGGACCCGCGGGGTCCGCCGGGGAGGGGAACGGCGGAGGGTACGGCGGTGGTGGGACGGCCGGCGGTTGCCCGGCCGGTGGCGGTCCGGCCGGATCGCGCGCCTGGTTGCGCTGGAAGAGCAGCACCGCCACGATGACCGCGACCATGCCGAGCACGGCCACCCGGAACCCGTCGGAGAGGATGAAGACGAAGACGAGCACGGCGAGGATCGTGACGATGACCACGGTCAGCGCCGAGGTGTTCGAGTCACCGCGGCCCACCAGAGCTTCCAGCGGGGAGGCGGTGTCGCCCTCGGCCGGGATGACCAGCCACGCGATCAGGTACAGCAGCAGTCCGATCCCGCCGAAGAGGGTCAGCACGGCGGCCAGCACCCGCCAGAGCACCGGGTCGGTGTTCGTCGCGCGGGCCACGCCCGCGCAGACGCCGGCCAGGTACCGGCCGTGCAGCGGGCGCACCAGGCCGTACCGTGCGGCGAAGCTCTGGGCGTACGGCGGTGGCGGAGGACCGAACGACGGCGGCGGCTCCTGCGGCGGTGGCGTCGCGTCGGGCGAGCGCGGGGTGTCCGCGGTGGCGTCGTTCGTCATACTCTCGATCCTGGCTGCTCGGGTACCCCAGGTGCCTCAGGCCGCGACCCTGAGCAGACCCTGAATTCCAGGCGCGGAAACTCCCGGGTGCTCCCCGTGGTCGCCACGACGGCAGGCGTGTGACGATCGATAACACCAGCTGACCTGGAGGACATCATCAGCGTCACCGCGCCGCCGACCCGCCGCCTGTACCGGCGCCTCGACGACCGGTACCTCGCCGGCGTCGCCTCCGGCATCGCGTCGCACCTGGGGTTGCCGGCGGTGGCGGTACGGATGGCGTTCGTGGTGCTCCTGGCGCTGAACGGCCTGGGTGCGCTGCTCTACGCGATCTTCTGGGCGATCCTGCCGGTCGAGCCGGTCCTCGTGCCGCCCGGCACTCCGCCCGGCGTGGTCCCGGCGCGGCCCAAGCCGAAGCGGCGGGACCCGGCGAAGCTGCTGCCGTTCCTCGCGATCGGTGCCGGGCTGCTGCTCGCCCAGTCGCTGGCCGGCTGGGGTGGCATCAACGCGATCCTCGGCTGGCTGATCGCGGTGATCGCGGTCGGCGCCGGCATCATCTGGCACCAGACGTCTCCCGAGTGGCGGCGGCGCAGCGAGCCGCCGGAGCGGGTCGGCTGGGCCGGCGCGGTCGTGGGCCTGGGCGACCGGCGTACCTCCCTGCTGCTGCGCTTCCTCGGCGGTACCGCCGTCGTCGCGGTCGGCATCATCTCGATCGTGGTGCTGTTCGGGCCCAACTCGAAGTCCGGCTTCCCGGTGATCCTCAACGGCGCGCTGCTGGCCCTCGTCGGCAGCGCGGGGGTGGCGCTGGTCGCCGCGCCGGTGCTGTGGCGAACGTTCGGGCAGTTGCGCTCCGAGCGCGAGGCGCGCATCCGGGAGCAGGAACGCGCCGAGCTGGCCGCGATGGTGCACGACCAGGTGCTGCACACGCTCGCGCTGATCCAGCGCAGCGCCGGGGACACCAAGGCGGTGCAGCGGCTCGCCCGGGGCCAGGAGCGGATGCTGCGCAACTGGCTGTACAAGCCCACCGGGTCGCCCACCGAACAGTTCGCGGCCGCGCTGGAGGAGGCGGCCGCGGAGGTCGAGGACACGTACGCGATCCAGGTCGAGACGGTGGTCGTCGGTGACCGGGAGGTGGACGAGCGGCTGGGCGCGCTGGTCGCCGCGACCCGGGAGGCGATGGTCAACGCCGCGCGGCACGCGAAGGTGCAGACGGTCTCGCTCTACGCGGAGGTCGAGCCGGAGCAGGTGAGCGTCTTCGTCCGGGACCGCGGCACGGGATTCGATCTGTCCACTGTGGAGGACCACCGGCACGGCGTCCGCGGTTCGATCATCGGACGGATGCGACGGCACGGCGGTAAGGCGGAGATCCGCAGCGAGCCTGGTGAGGGTACCGAGGTCCGGCTTACGCTATCGGTGAGCAAGGAGGAGTCATGAGCGACGGGCGCCTACGGGTCTTCCTCGTCGACGACCACGCGATGTTCCGCGCGGGCGTACGGGCCGAGCTGGGCGTCCACGTCGACGTCGTGGGCGAGGCGAGCACCGTGGCCGAGGCGGTCGCGCAGATCGGCGTGCTGGTACCGGACGTGGTGCTGCTGGATGTGCACATGCCCGACGGCGGCGGGCGCGCGGTGCTCGAGGCGATCCGCCGCAGCCACCCGGCGGTCCGCTTCCTCGCGCTGTCCGTCTCCGACGCGGCCGAGGACGTGATCGGGCTGATCCGGGCCGGCGCCCGCGGTTACGTCACGAAGACCATCTCGCCGGACGAGCTGGCCGCGGCGATCCGGCGGGTCGCCGACGGCGACGCGGTGTTCAGCCCCCGGCTGGCCGGGTTCGTGCTCGACGCGTTCGCGGCCCGGCCCGACGCACCCGTCGCCGATCCGGAGCTCGACCAGCTCACCAACCGGGAGCGTGAGGTGCTGCGGCTGCTGGCGCGCGGATACGCGTACAAGGAGATCGCCAAGGAGCTGTTCATCTCCATCAAGACCGTCGAGACCCACGTCTCGAACGTGCTGCGCAAGCTGCAGATGTCCAACCGGTACGAGCTGTCCCGCTGGGCCGCCGACCGCCGGCTCGTCTGAGCCGGCGTCAGCCCGTCCGGATGATCGTGAACGCCTCGGCGAGGCGGCCGGGCGGTAGGCCCGCGGCCTCGGCGGTCGCCGCCAGCCGCTGCCGCATGAACGACTCGGTGTCCACATGGGACGTCTGCGTCACGTGGGCCAGCAGCGCGGCGAGCTTGCGGTCGAACGTGTCGGTGATGTCGACCGTGTGGTCCGGCGCCGGGCCGCCCTGGTACCAGATCTCACGTACGGTCCAGGCGGCGAGGCCGGCGGCGGCGAGATCTGCGAAGGCGAACGGGTTGCGCGAGTCCGGGTAGACCGCGCAGGTGGTGGCCTCGCCGACGGCGAGGTGGTCCGGGTGGCTCGGCCCGGCGATGCGCTCCCACCGCCGCAGCGGGGAGTTCGTGAGCACCCGGTCCGGCCGGAACCGGCGGATCGCGGCGGTGATGTCCTTGCGCAGGCCCAGGGTCGGGTAGATGGTGCCGTCGGCGTACCCGTCGAGGAACTCGACCTGCTTGACCCCGACGGCCGCGGCGGCGGCGCGCTGCTCGGCCTCCCGCAGGAGCGGCATCTGGTCGCGCGGGGTGTCGTCGAAGCCGCCCGCGTCGCCCCGGGTCACCAGGAGGTAGGCGACCTCCAGGCCCGCGTCGACCCACTGCGCGACGGTGCCGGCGGCGCCGTAGTCCACGTCGTCCGGGTGGGCGAAGACGCACAGCACGCGTTCGACGTCGGACAGCGGCTCGGCGGAGGGTGGAAAGCTCACCACCCCAACCTATAGCGGTCCGCGCCCGGCCCGGAGGATGAGCAGGCCGAGTTGGGTACCGTCGGCGCCGAGCGCGTCCCGGAAGCGGTCCAGCACCTCCCGCTCGCGGGAGAGCACCAGCCGGGTACCGCCGGCCGCCACCCGGGTGGCGCCGACCTGCTTGGAGATCCGCGCGCGTTCCTGCCATAACCGGATGAGTTCCTGGTCGATCTCGTCGATGCGCTGCCGCATCGCCGAGATCGCGGCCGTGGCCTCCGTGTCGTCGGTGGCGGTCGGTGTGGTCATCTCTGGTACTCCCTGGGCGGTCTGGCCTGGAGTCCGAGCCCCGGAACGCGAAAGCCCCGGGCTCTCGGAGCCCGGGGCTTCGTAGGTCTTCGATCAGGCGCGACCTACGGCTGCCGGACTCCCGGAGCCGTAGTAAAAGTAGAAGCGCACCTGGTGGATCACGGCTGGGACTCTACCACGCAAAGCGTGATCGGGGCGCCCCGCGGGACGCCCCGATCATGGACAGTTCTCAGTTGACCCGGGTGATCCGGTCGGCCGGGCCCGGCGCGATCGGGCCGGTCGCGAGGTGCGCCACCAGCGCGTCCACGTCGAATCCGGGCGCGGTGACCCGGTCCGTGCCGACGGTCAGGTTGGTGAACCCGTCGCCGCCGTTGGCCAGGAAGTCGTTGGTGGTGACCCGGTAGGTGGCCGCCATGTCGATCGGCGTCCCGTTCAGGGCCATCGCGGAGACCTTCGAGCCCGGCGCGGCGGCGTTGTCCCAGGTGTACGTGAACCCGGCCGACGGTTGCAGGATCCGCTGCGCGATCTGCCCGCCGAACCCGACGAACTGCTGCTCCAGCACGGCCTTGAGTTGGGCCCCGGTGAACGTCTGGGTGACCACCAGGTTGTTGAACGGCTGGACCGTGAAGCATTCGCCGTACGTGACCTGGCCGGGTGCCTCACCGCCGGGCGAGAAGGCGAACGACAGCGAGGCCCGGATGCCACCGGGGTTCATCAGCGCGATCTGCGCGTTCGCCGCCGTCGTGTAGCGCAGTTGGGCGTCCGCGATCACGTCGCCGAGCGGGCTCTCCCCGTTCGGCCGGGCGTCCCGGACGATGTCCGTGGTGATCGAGCCGACCACCCGGTTGGCGATCGGCGCGACCGCGGTGCGGTACTTGTCCGCGAGCACCTTGGCGGCCGGGTCGACCAGGTCGGGGTTGCGGATGAAGTTGCCCGCCGCGTCCCGTGCCCAGGATCCGTCGGGGTTGCGGACGCCGTTCTCGACGATCTGGTTGCGGGCGCTGATGTTGGCGAACGTGCGGGCACGCTTGTCCATCGTGAACGAGATCTCGGTGACCAGCGTGCCGTTGGCGCCGGCGCTCGTCACCACGGAGTTCTCGCCGGAGGAGTTGGGCAGCGCGCAGGAGTAGAAGCGGTGCGTGTGCCCGGAGACCACGATCCGGTACTCGGGGCGCAGGCCGGCGACGATCGGCGCGATGGCGCCGGCGAAGTTGGCGCAGTCGGAGACGTCCGGCGCGGGCGGTGGCGGGTTCTGCGTACCACCCTCGTGGATCAGCAGCACCATCGACTTGATGCCGAAGAGCCGCAGGATCCGGGCCCACGTGTTGGCCGTCTCGATCTCGTCCTTGAACTCGACCGTGGTGATGCCGGCCGGGTTCACGATGGTCGGCGTACCCTCCAGGGTCATGCCGACGAAGCCGACCGGTACCCCGTCGACGAACCTGACGTCCACCGGGGACAGCAGCGGCAGGCCGGTGCGCCGGTTCACCACGTTGGCCGACAGGTACCGGAAGTCGGCGCCCTCGAACGGGTCACCGTCCTGGCAGCCGTCGACCGGGTGGCAGCCGCCGAACTGCATCCGGCGGAGCTCGGTCGTACCCTCGTCGAACTCGTGGTTGCCGACCGAGGAGATCTGCAGGCCGAGCAGGTTCATGTGCTCGATCGTCGGCTCGTCGTGGAACGCCGCGCTGACCAGCGGGGTGGCGCCGATCAGGTCGCCGGCGCCGACGGTGAGGACCTCCGCGCCGGTCGCCGTGGCCGAGGCGCGCATCCGCTTCACCCAGGTGGTCAGGTACTCCACGCCGCCGGCCGGGTTGCCGTTGATGACGCCGGCGCTGCCGGTCGGCGGGTCGATCGCGCCGTGGAAGTCATTGAAGCCCAGCAGCGTGCCGCGGGCCGTGTTGTTCGCAGCCAGTCGCGCGTCGTAGGTCACCGACACCGGGGTCATCGGCGTCCACCGGTCGGGCTGGGCCCGGTCCGGGGTGCCGCCGCCCATCGGTATGGCGACCAGCACGCCGACCGCGAGGGCCGGCACGGCGAGGTGGCGCAGCAGGGTAAGCCCTCGCCGGTGAGGGTTGCTCATGGGTATCTCCCGTCACATCCGTCTCGGGGACATGGGGGCATCCTCGCCTGTTCCGCCGGCCGGCGCCAGCGAGGCACGGTGACATCGGAGTGACCAGTTGGGCCGCGCCCTGTGCAAGATCAACGCCGAAGGACGCGCGCGCCCGCGGGCCGAGGCCCCGGCGCACCCGGCGCGCCGCTCAGCGCGGCCGGCGGGCTGATGTCCGACCCCAGGCATAGACTCGCGGGTGCCATGCAGGCCATCTCCGAACCCTCCGCTACCCGGACTCCCGCGCCGGCTCCGCCGGACGAGGCCGAGTCACGTCCGCGCCGTCCCCGGCTGGACCGGGAAACCCTGCTGGCGGGCCTGAACGGCCCCCAGCGTGACGCGGTCACCCATGCCGGTGCGCCGCTGCTGATCGTCGCCGGTGCCGGGTCCGGCAAGACCCGGGTGCTCGCCCACCGCATCGCCTACCTGCTGGGCGAACGCAAGGTCCATCCCGCCGAGGTCATCGCGATCACGTTCACGAACAAGGCCGCCGGCGAGATGAAGGAGCGGGTGGCCGCGCTGGTCGGTGGGCGGGCGCGGCTGATGTGGGTGTCCACGTTCCACTCCGCGTGCGTACGGATCCTGCGCGCCGAGCACGAGCACGCCGGCCTGAAGTCGACGTTCTCGATCTACGACCAGGACGACTCCCGGCGGCTCATGCAGCTGGTCGCCCGCGAGCTGGATCTCGACCCCAAGCGCTACCCGCCCCGCAGCCTGGCCGCGCAGGTGTCGAACCTGAAGAACGAGCTGGTCGACCCGGACGACTTCACCGGTCGGGCGAGCGGGCCGGCGGAGCGCGCGCTCGCCGAGGCGTACCAGCTCTACCAGCGCAAGCTGCGCGAGTCGCACGCGCTGGACTTCGACGACCTGATCATGACGACGGTGAGCCTGCTCCAGTCGGTTCCGGCCGTCACCGAGAAGTACCGGCGACGGTTCCGGCATGTCCTGGTCGACGAGTACCAGGACACCAACCACGCGCAGTACATGCTGATCCGTGAGCTCGTCGGTCCCCAGGACGCGACCGACCCGCCGCCGGCCGAGCTGTGCGTGGTGGGTGACGCGGACCAGTCGATCTACGCTTTCCGCGGCGCGACGATCCGCAACATCCTGGAGTTCGAGCGGGACTACCCGAGCGCCCGGACGATCCTGCTCGAACAGAACTACCGCTCCACGCAGACGATCCTGACCGCGGCCAACCGGGTGATCGACCGCAACAGCGAGCGCAAGCCGAAGCGGCTGTGGACGGACGCCGGCGCGGGCGCGCAGATCGTCGGGTACGTCGCGGACACCGAGCATGCCGAGGCCGACTGGGTGGCGCGTGAGGTCGCCGGGCTCGTCGAGGCGACCGAGGCCCGCCCCGGTGACGTGGCCGTCTTCTACCGGACCAACGCCCAGTCCCGGGTCTTCGAGGAGGTCTTCATCCGGATCGGGCTGCCCTACAAGGTCGTCGGCGGGGTGCGCTTCTACGAGCGCAAGGAGGTCCGGGACGCGCTGGCCTACCTGCGCGCCGCGATCAACTCCGACGACACGGTCAGCGTGCGCCGGATCCTGAACACGCCGCGGCGGGGGATCGGCGACCGGGCGCAGGCCTCGATCGAGGCGCTGGCGACCCGGGACCGGATCACGTTCGGCGCGGCACTGCGCCGGGTCGCGGACGCGCCGGGCATGCCGGCCCGCGCGGTCACCGCGGTCGCCGACTTCGTCACCCTGCTCGACGGGGTACGGGAGATGGCGCAGGCCTCACCGCCCGAGGAGGTGCTGGAGGCGCTGCTGCAGCGCTCCGGCTACCTCGCCGAGCTGGAGGAGAGCCTCGACCCGCAGGACGCCGGCCGGGTGGAGAACCTGCAGGAGCTGGTCAGCGTCGCCCGGGAGTACACCGAACGGGCCGCCGCCCTGGAGGAGGAGGCGAGCCTCGCCGGGTTCCTCGAGCAGGTGGCCCTGGTCGCGGACGCCGACGAGGTGCCCTCGGACGACCCCGAGCACCAGGGCGTGGTCACGCTGATGACGTTGCACACCGCGAAGGGGCTGGAGTTCCCGGTCGTCTTCCTCACCGGGCTGGAGGACGGGGTCTTCCCGCACCTGCGGGCGCTCGGCGACAACCGCGAGCTGGAGGAGGAGCGCCGGCTGGCGTACGTGGGGATCACCCGGGCCCGACGGCGGCTGTACGTGTCGCGCGCGGTCACCCGGTCGGCATGGGGCCAGCCGCAGTACAACATGGCCTCCCGGTTCCTGGCCGAACTGCCCGAGAACCTCGTGGACTGGGCGCGCACCGAGGCCGCGTACACGTCATGGGGTGGGACGAACGGCGGGGTCGGCGGCCGGTCGGCGGCGAGCCGGTTCGCGGAGGGCACGGAGAAGGCGGCCCGCCTGGCCGAGCGGCTCGGCGTACCGGTGGCCGGTCTGGCCACCGCGGGCGACCTCCCGAAAGTGCCCAGCCTGGTTCCCGGCGACCGGGTCAACCACCAGCGGTACGGCCTGGGCCGGGTGCTCACGGTCGAGGGCCACGGCTCCCGGGCCCAGGCCCAGGTCGACTTCGGCGACCAGGTCATCTGGATGGTGCTGCGCCACGCCCCGATCGAGAAAGTCTGATCGGGGCGTCCCGGGGGAAGGACGCCCCGATCAGTACCGGGGGGACGGGTGAAGCTCAGCAGCCGCCGGGGCTGACCCCGCGGGCGCGCAGCCAGCCGGCCGGGTCGACCTGGTTCCACAGGCCGTTGTGGATCTCGAAGTGGAGGTGCGGGCCGGTGGAGTCACCGGTCGAGCCCTCCAGGCCGACCGTCTGCCCGGTCGCGACACGCTGGCCGACCGAGACCTTCGTGCTGCTCAGGTGCGCGTAGTGCGACTGGTAGCCGTTGCCGTGGTCGACGACGACCGAGATGCCGTAGCCGCTGAAGGCCCAGCCGGCGGCGACGACCTTGCCGGCGCCGATCGACCGCACCGGGGTGCCGGGCGGCAGGGCGTAGTCGATGCCCTGGTGCATGGCCCCCCACCGCGTGCCGTAGCACGAGGTGACCGGCGCGCCGGCCATCGGGGTGACCCACGCCGGGGCCTTCGTCGCGGTCTTCTTCGGCGCCGGAGCGGCCGGCTTGACCGGCTTGGCCGGCTTGGCCGTGGTCTTCTTCGGTGCGGGGGCCTTGGTGACCGTCTTCTTGGGGGCGGGCGCCTGCGGAGCCTTCGTGGGGCTCGGGGCAGCAGAGGTACGGGTGGACCGGTCGGCCCGGCCCGCGTCCTCCTGGCGGCCGGCGAGACCCTGCTCGGCAACCGCGCCGGCCGCCTTCGGGTCGGTGCTGTCGGTGGTCGAGACGCCCAGGGCGGCCAGACCGGCGACCGCGAGAGCGGCCGCGCCGAGCGCCACGTAGCGTCCCCGTCCGGCGAGCCGGGCCGGGATCCGGTGGCGGATCACGGCGAGTCGGGATCGCAGATCGCGGGCATGGTTGTCGTTCTGGTTGAGCTCCTGCACGGGGGGAAACCTCCGTCGTCGGCGTTGACACGGACCGACAACTCTTGCTCGGCCTGCGAAAACCCCCGTGCAGGGGACCCCCGTTCCGTGCTCGCGGGCACCCGGCGAGGTGACCTGGTATGCCCGAAAACGTTAGGTACTGCGAGGTAAGTTCGCCTTGATCAAATGTGGTGCCCGCCTCAATCGGATTTGTGAGGTACGACACAATAGCCGAAAAATACCGCCCGTACGCGCACGCACGGGCGGAAAGGTCCGGGAAATATGGGCTATTTGAAGATCAACTAGTGACCACTCCGCCGTATATGGCCTCGACCTGTCGCGGTATATCCACTCCGTGACGACGTAGATACGCAACGGGGTCAGTGGGATACCCATTGATATGTATCTCAAAATGCAAATGGGCGCCGAACGAGTAACCGGTGTTGCCAATGAGGCCGATAACCTGACCGGCTTCCACCTTCTGACCCTCCTTGACGAGGATCTTGGAGGAGTGCCCGTAGACGGTCTCGATGCCACCACCGTGGTCGATGATCACGGCGTTCCCGTACCCGCCGTGCCAGCGCGCCAGCTTGACCACGCCGGCCTTGGCCGCGTGATAGGGCGTGCCCTCCGGCAGGGACATGTCGACACCCGCGTGCAACCGGCCCCAGCGCTGTCCGAACGGCGAGGTGAACTGGTACCCGTGCGAGGGGAGCAGCCAGATGTCCGGCGCCGCGCTGATCGAGGTGCCCAGCCCGCGCTCGAGGTCACGCGAGGCGCGCTCGGCCGCGACCGCACGGTCCTGCAGCTCGGCGGAGTCCGCGGAGAGGGCCTGCGGCGTGGTCTTCGCGTCCGGCATGGCCGCGCCTGCACCGAGAGCCACCACCCCCGCACCGACGAACGCGGTGGTCACCACCGCGGCGTACCGGCTACGAGGCGGAGTGGGCGCCCGACGTCGCCCGCGATATCGCTCGGGCTCCTTCGGTGGGGGCCGGTAAGGCACGCACACCCTCCGTCAGCTCTGTGATGCGTGGCATGGAAGTTGCACCGGGAGACACCGTAGCCAACCCGTTATGCAACCCACAAGGCGGCTCGCCAGATTTAAGGTTCCCCTGCATTTCCGATGTGCGACCGTCCGTTGTGGAGTGCCCGACTTCGTAACTAATCGCGGGCCCCCTCGTTTACCGAATTCGCTTACGGAGCGCCCGCACACAGCTGCTATCCGCAGTCGGCGGACTCCGGCTATCCGTGCCGGCGGGTGGGATAACGTTCGCTCATGAGTACGCGTATCCGCGTTGTCGTCGCCAAGCCGGGCCTGGACGGCCACGACCGCGGCGCCAAGGTGGTGGCCCGCGCGCTGCGCGACGCCGGCATGGAGGTCATCTACACCGGGCTGCACCAGACCCCGGAACAGATCGTCGAGACCGCGGTCCAGGAGGACGCCGACGCGGTCGGCCTGTCGGTTCTGTCCGGCGCTCATATGACCCTGTTCCGCCGGGTGCTGGAGCTGCTCGACGAGCGCGGAGCCGACGACATCGTGGTCTTCGGCGGCGGGATCATCCCGGACGCGGACATCCCCGAGCTGCAGCGTCTCGGCGTGGCCAAGATCTTCACCCCCGGTGCAACCACCCAATCCATTGTGGACTGGGTACGGGAGAACGTCGCCACCCAGGTGGCATAGGGAGAGGCCGGACGCACCCCTCACACGTCCGGCCTCTCATGCACGACGCCCCGCCGCCACCCCTCGACCGACGGGGCATCGGCCGTCTTCGGGTTCCGTCGGCTCGGCCGACATCACACACAACGACGGGCGATGCCGGCGGTAACGCAATCTGCCTGACGTTTTTCCGGCCGTACGCCCCCGGCGCGGTTCGCTGGTGTCGGGCGGGCCGCACCGGGTGGTGCACCCGGACGCCGGCCGCCGGCGCCCGGCTCGCTAGGCTGCGGGGCGTTGAGGAGGTATCGGTGGACCTGTACGAGTACCAGGGGCGCGAGCTGTTCGCCCGGCACGGGCTGCCCGTGCTCGACGGCGGCGTCGCGACCACGCCCGAGGAGGCCCGGGCCATCGCCGAGCGGCTCGGCGGACGGGTGGTCGTCAAGGCTCAGGTGAAGACCGGGGGCCGCGGCAAGGCCGGCGGCGTCAAGCTCGCCGAGGACGCCGGGGAGGCGCAGGCGCGGGCCGCCGACATCCTCGGCATGGACATCAAGGGCCACACGGTCGGAAAGGTCATGCTGACCGTGACCGCGGACATCGCCGAGGAGTACTACTTCTCCTACCTGCTCGACCGCGCCAACCGGACGTTCCTGTGCATCGCCAGCGTGGCCGGCGGCATGGACATCGAGCAGGTGGCGGCCGAGACACCGGACCGGGTGGCGAAGATCTCGATCGACGCCAACCAGGGCGTGGACGGGAGCAAGGCCCGGGAGATCGTGGCCGCGGCCCGGTTCCCGGCCGACGTGGCCGACCAGGTCGAGGCGATCGCGGTCGGGCTGTGGCAGGCGTTCAAGGCCGAGGACGCCACCCTGGTCGAGGTGAACCCGCTCGCCAGGACCTCGGACGGGACCGTGCTCTGCCTCGACGCGAAGGTGACCCTGGACGGCAACGCGGACTTCCGCCACCCGGACCACGCGGGGTTCGAGGACACCGCGGCGGTGGACCCGCTGGAGCAGCGGGCCACGGAGAAGGACCTCAACTACGTCAAGCTGGACGGTTCGGTCGGCGTCATCGGCAACGGTGCCGGTCTGGTCATGTCGACGCTGGACGTGGTCGCCTACGCGGGGGAGGAGTACGGCGGGGTCCGGCCGGCGAACTTCCTCGACATCGGCGGCGGCGCCTCCGCCTCGGTGATGGCCAACGGCCTGGAGATCGTGCTGTCGGACCCGTCGGTACGGTCGGTGTTCGTCAACGTATTCGGCGGCATCACGGCCTGTGACGAGGTGGCCAACGGCATCGTGCACGCGCTCGAACTGCTCGCCGAGCGCGGCGAGGAGGTCACCAAGCCGCTCGTCGTCCGGCTCGACGGCAACAACGCCGAAGAGGGCCGGCGCATCCTGGACGGTGCGGGCAACCCGCTGATCATCCGTGTGGACACAATGGACGGTGCGGCTCGCCGGGCCGCGGAACTTGCGGCGGTGTGAGAGATGGCCATCTGGTTGACCAAGGACTCGAAGGTCATCGTGCAGGGGATGACCGGCTCGGAGGGGTCCAAGCACACTCGGCGCATGCTGCGCGCGGGTACGAACGTGGTCGGCGGCGTCAACCCGCGCAAGGCCGGCCAGCAGGTGGACTTCGACGGCGTCTCGGTACCGGTCTTCGGCTCGGTCGCGGAGGCGATGTCCGCCACCGACGCGGACGTCACGGTCATCTTCGTCCCGCCGCAGTTCACCAGGGACGCGGTCGGCGAGGCGATCGACGCGGGCATCGGCCTCGCGGTGGTCATCACCGAGGGCATCCCGGTGCACGACACCGCCGCGTTCTGGGCGCACGCCGTGGCCACCGGCAACCGGACCCGCATCATCGGGCCGAACTGCCCGGGCATCGCCTCGCCGGGCGCGGCCAACGCGGGCATCATCCCGGCCGACATCACCGGCCCGGGCCGGATCGGGCTGGTGAGCAAGTCCGGAACGCTGACGTACCAGATGATGTACGAGCTGAGTGACATCGGCTTCTCGACGTGCGTAGGCATCGGCGGTGACCCGGTCATCGGTACCACACACATCGACGCGCTGGCGGCCTTCGAGGCCGACCCGGAGACCGACGCGATCGTGATGATCGGCGAGATCGGCGGCGACGCCGAGGAGCGCGCGGCGGAGTTCCTCGAGGCGAACGTGCGCAAGCCGGTGGTCGCCTACATCGCCGGCTTCACCGCGCCGCCGGGCAAGACGATGGGGCACGCGGGCGCGATCATCTCGGGCTCGTCCGGCACCGCGGAGGCCAAGAAGGTCGCGCTGGAGGCGGCGGGGGTACGGGTCGGCAAGACCCCGTCCGAGACCGCCCGCCTGATGCGCGATCTGATGACGCACCAGCCTCCAGGCTCTTCGTGATCATGGGCTCTGCCGGCGCGGCCGCCGGCGCGTCGGGCCGCAGAGCCCATGATCACGCGGCCCCGGAGGGATCGTGGAAAAGTAGTGCCGATGGCTGCCACCCCAGACGAACCGAGCGACCCGCGCAGCGTGCAGCGCGACCCGGTTCGCATCAGCGTGCCGGATCGCGCCGCGCACCGGGAGGCGGCGCGGCTGCCGCGGCAGCGGGCCGCGGCCGGGCCCGGTCGGGCACGCCGGGCCCCGCTGCCGCTCGCCGCGCTCGTCACCACCGTCTGGGCCGCCCTGCTCTCCGCCGCTCCGGTCGTGGTGGTGGTCGCGCTCGCCCAGGTCGTCGAGGCGCCGCGCGGGTCGCTGGAGGTCGCCGTCCGGCACGGCCTCGCCGGCTGGCTGCTCGCCCACGGGGTGCGGCTGGACACCGGCCTCGGACCGGTCGGGCTGGCCCCGCTCGCGGTCACGGTGCTCGCCGCCTGGCGGGTCGCGCGAGCCGGCGTGCACACCGCCCGGGTCCTGGGTGGTCGCCGGACCAGGTCCGTGCGGGTCGCGCTCGCCGCCGGGGTCTCCGTCGCCATCGTGTACGGGCTCCTCGGCGCCCTTGCCGCCGGCGTCGCGCACGGGCCGGGGCTCGCGATCGCGCCGCTGCGGGCCGGCGTGATCCTCGGCGGCTTCGGTCTCGTGGCCGCGCTCGTCGGTGCACTGTGGACGACCGGTGCACTGTGGACACTGCTGCGGCGGCTCCCGCCCACGGTCCGGGACGGGCTGCGGACCGGTCTTGTGGCCGCACTGTTCGTGCTGGCCGCGGGCGCCGCCATCGCCGGGCTGGCGGTGGCCCTGGCCGGTGGGGACGCGAGCGACACGCTGGGCTCGTACCGGACCGGGGTCGCCGGGCAGGCCGGCATCACGCTGCTCTGCCTCGCGTACGCGCCGAATCTCGCCGTGTGGGGCGCCAGCTACCTGGTGGGTCCGGGCTTCGCGGTGGGTACCGGCACAGCGGTGCGGATCAACGAGGTCAGCTCCGGCGCGCTGCCCGCGCTCCCGGTCTTCGCCGCCCTGCCGTCCGCGCCGATCGGCACGGGTGGCCTCCTCCTGGTCGGCGCAACGTTCGCCGCTGGGCTGCTCGCGGGCTGGCTGCTGGTCCGGCGGCGGTCGCGGGAGCGGCCGGCCCACGTCGGATGGCGGGGCCTCCTCCTCGGTGCCGCGCTGGCCGCGCCGACGACGGCCGCGGTGCTGGGTATCGCGGCATGGGCCGCCGGCGGGACGGTCGGCGCTGGGCGCCTGTCCGTGGTGGGACCGGTGCCGTGGCAGGTGGCCGCGTTCGGCGGCGGGATCGTCGGGCTCGGCACGCTGGTCGGGGTCGTAGCGACGCAAGCGATCACCGGCCGCCGTTGACGCATACGGAAACGGGGCGCGACCCGGCGTCCGGGACGCACCCCGCTCACGATGTCGGATCAGGTGCCGGGCGTCCGGACCAGCGTGCCGAAGTCGAAGATCAAACCGGCGATGAACCAGAGGATCCCGATGACGAGGCCGACGGCCCCGGTGATGAGGCCGATGTTCGCCTGGTTACCGTTGGTCGCCAGGCCCTGAGCGGCCTTCTGCTTCCCCATGACACCCAGCACCACGCCGGCGATGCCGAACGGCAGCGTCAGCAGAGCGCAGCAGATGGCGATCGGAATCGATGCGATACCGAAAATCATGGCGAGCAGACCCAGCGTGTTGCTCGGTTGCTGCGGCGCACCGCCAGGCGGCGGCGGTGGGGCAGGGGGTACCAAGTTTCCTCCCAGGTATCAAAGTCACCGAACGCGCTGATGTTGTCGGGTGGAAACTCCCTCGTCAAGACCCGAAGCCCGACGCACCGATCGCGAAGCTTCCGATCGTCGCCAGGAGGCTGACCAAAAGTCCGACACCGCCACAGATCGTCCCGGCGACCGCCATGCCGCGGTTCGTGGCCTGACCTTCGGTCACCTTGCGGACACCGAGCAGGCCCAGCACGATGCCGGCGAGACCGGCCGGTACCGAGAACAGCCCGCAGCACAGGCCCAGCGGGATCGACAGGATGCCGAATATCAGCGCGAGGATCCCGAGCGTGTTGTTCTGTGTGGACGGTGGCGAGCCGTAGCCGACGCCGGGTGGGACCGTGTATCCGGACCCGTACGGCTGCGGGCTGTAGGGCTGGCCCGACGTGGGTTGGCCGTACGGCTGCTGCCCGTACGGGTCGTAGGTGGGCGGTGGTGGGGCGTACGGGTTCGGGTACGGCTGCTGCGCATAGGGGTCCGCGGGCGGGGGCGGTGACTGGTGCGGCGGTCCGAACGGGTCGGGATAGGGCGGCACCTGGCCGTAGCCGTACGACGGCTGGCCCGGCTGCTGCGGCTGGCCGTACGGGTCCTGGCCCGAAGGCGGGTAACCGGGCTGCATCGACTGGCTCCTTCGCGCGGTTCTCGACGAGGGGTGGGCGCGGGACCAGTGTGAACCTACCGGGCAAGGTGGGCGGTGTACATCATCAATCGACGGGCGGAGCCGCAACGGGCCAGCGCCAGCGCGAGGCGCCGGTCGCCCGGCCGGCGAGACCCGCCACCGCACGGCGGCCGGCGAGACCCGCCACCGCACGGCGGCCGGCGAGTTGAAGCACCAGCGCCCCGAGCCGACGATGCCGGAGGGACCCAGCGGCATGCCAAAATATCAGCTTTTGTCTGGTATTCACCATGATTTGCGGGCACCCGCCGCCGTGTTGCCGGACGGTCGCCGGGCACCGCCCGTTATGGTGCTCGGGTGACCGCGCGCCTCGTCGTCCTCGTCTCGGGCTCCGGCACGAACCTGCAGGCGCTGCTCGACGCGTGTGCCGACCCCGCTTACGGCGCCGCGGTCGTGGCGGTCGGCGCGGACCGCGACAAGATCGAGGGCCTGGAGCGTGCCAGCCGGCACGGGATCCCCGCGTTCGTGGTGAAGCTCGCCGACTACGGGACCCGGCCGGAGTGGGATCGCGCGCTCACCGGGGCGACCGCCGCGTACCAACCGGATCTGGTCATCTCGGCCGGGTTCCTCAAGCTGGTGGGCGCCGACTTCCTGGCCCGGTTCGGGGACCGTTACGTCAACACGCACAACGCGCTGCTGCCGTCGTTCCCGGGCATCCACGGCCCGCGGGACGCCCTCGCGTACGGTGTCAAGGTCGCCGGGGCCACACTGTTCTTTGTGGACGCCGGCGTGGACACCGGGCCGATCATCGCGCAGGTGGCGGTTCCGGTCCACGACGACGACACCGAGGAGACGCTCACCGGGCGGATCAAGGAGGCGGAGCGGGTGCAGCTCGTCGAGTACGTCGGCCGGCTGGTGCGCGACGGCTGGACGATCACCGGCAGGAGGGTGACGATCCCATGAGCCTGAGATACGAACGGCGCCCCATCCGGCGGGCTCTCATCAGCGTGTACGACAAGACCGGACTGGTCGAGCTGGCCCGGGCGTTGCACGCGGCGGGCGTCGAGATCGTGTCCACCGGGTCGACAGCGGCGGCCATCGAGGCGGCCGGCGCGCCGGTGACCCGGGTCGAGGACCTCACCGGGTTCCCCGAGGCCCTGGACGGGCGGGTCAAGACGCTGCACCCGAAGGTGCACGCGGGCCTGCTCGCGGACGTACGCCAACAGTCCCATGTGGACCAGCTGAAGCGGCTCGGGATCGCCCCGTTCGACCTGCTCGTCTCCAACCTGTACCCGTTCCGCGAGACGGTCCGCGCCGGGGCCGACATCGAGACGTGCGTCGAGGACATCGACATCGGCGGTCCGACGATGGTCCGCGCCGCGGCGAAGAACCACGCGAACGTGGCGGTGGTGACGTCGGCGTACACGTACCCGGCCGTGATCGAGGCGGTGGCCGAGGGCGGGTTCGACCTCGCCGAGCGCCGGGCCCTCGCGGCCAAGGCGTTCGCCGACATCGCCGAGTACGACATGGCGATCGCGAACTGGTGCGCCGTGCAGCTGGCGCCGCCGCCGGAGGAGACCGCGCCCGGCGCGCTGTGCTGGCCCGACTTCGCCGGGCTCGCGGCCCGCCGGTCCGCGGTCCTCCGGTACGGCGAGAACCCCCACCAGGCCGCGGCCCTCTACACGGACCAGGAGGCCGCGCCGGGGCTGGCACAGGCGAAGCAGTTGCAGGGCAAGGAGATGTCGTACAACAACTACGTCGACGCGGACGCCGCCTGGCGTGCCGCGAACGACTTCGCCGAGCCCTGCGTCGCCATCATCAAGCACGCCAACCCGTGCGGGATCGCGGTCGGCGCGGACGTGGCCGACGCACACCGCAAGGCACACGCCTGCGACCCGACCTCGGCCTTCGGCGGCGTGATCGCGGTGAACCGACCGGTCACAGTGGACCTCGCCAAACAGGTGGCGGAGATCTTCACCGAGGTCGTCGTGGCACCGTCCTATGCGGACGGCGTGCTGGAGATCCTCGCGCAGAAAAGGAACCTCCGGATCCTGGCCGCGCCGGAGTGGACCCCGGCACCGGCGGAGTTCCGCCGGGTCTCCGGTGGCCTGCTGGTTCAGATCCCGGACCGGCTGGACGCGGCGGGCGACGACCCGGCCGCGTGGCGGCTCGTGGCCGGTGCGACCGCCGACCCGGCGACGCTGGCCGACCTCGCCTTCGCGTGGCGGGCGGTCCGTTCGGTCAAGTCGAACGCCATCCTGCTCGCCGCCCGCGGCGCTACGGTCGGCGTGGGCATGGGCCAGGTGAACCGGGTGGATGCGGCGCGGCTGGCCGTGGCCCGGGCCGGCGCCGAACGGGCAGCCGGCGCGGTGGCCGCGTCCGACGCGTTCTTCCCCTTCCCCGACGGGCTGCAGGTGTTGATCGAGGCAGGGGTCCGCGCGGTCGTCCAGCCCGGCGGCTCCGTCCGCGACGAGGAGGTCATCGCGGCGGCCGTGGCCGGCGGAGTCACCATGTACCTGACCGGCAACCGGCACTTCCTCCACTGAGCCGCGATGGACGAGGACTGGGCGCTCGCCGAGCTGTCCAAACTGGAGCTGGAGGAGGCCGAGCTGGTCGAGGTCGACGCGACCGAGGCCACGCTCACCGGCTGCCGGTTCACCAACTGCGAGTTCTCCCGGGTCAGGTTCAACGCCGCGACGCTGACCCGGTGCGCCTTCCTGCAGTGCACGTTCCGGCGCTGCGTCTTCTTCGACGCCCGGTTCGACGACTGCAAGCTCACCGGTACCCAGTTCATGGAGTGTGAGCTGCGCCCGATGCACGTCAGCGGCGGCGACTGGGCGTACGTCCTGATGCGCGGCGAAAACCTGACCGGGCTGAAGCTGCGCGGGCTGCGGCTGCGCGAGGCGGACTTCACCGAGGCCAACTTGAGCCGGGTCGACCTGAAGGGCGCCGACCTCGGCCACGCCCGGCTGCACAACACCACGTTGCGCGGCGCGGACCTGCGCGGGGCCAACCTCGAGGGGGTGCAGCTGCGCGGGGTCGACCTCACCGAGGTACGCATCGACCTGGCCCAGGCGGCCCTGTTCGCCGCCGCGCACGGCGCCCGGGTGGAACCCTGAGCGGATGGCGAAGCCGCGCGCGTAGTAGGGCAGGGGCTGGACGGGACGCTGGACCGCTCGCCGCGACCAGCTCGGGTACGCCCGCAGCTTCAGCCTCGACTCGCCGGAGTCGCGCGCGCCGCGGGTGGCGGCCCTGCGTGCGGCCGCCACCCGCTGACGGGGTCAGAGGTTCAGTCCCCAGCTGTCCAGGAAGCCGATGTTGCCGTTGCGGCGGTCGCGTACCCGCAGGTTCCAGGTGCCGTTGGCCGCCTCGGAAGAGAGGTTGACGGTGTACGTGACGTGGATGTCGTCACCGGTGTCGTTGCTGCGCGGCTTGAGCAGGTAGGTGGAGCCGTCCGGCGCGACCAGCCGGATGACGACGTCGCCGCGGTTCGGGTGGATGACGTCGACGCGCACGGTCGAGGTCGCCGACGCGTTGCGGTTGCAGCCGGAGATGGTGATCGGGCTGTTGACCGCGGGACCGTTGTCCGGCATGGAGAAGTTGGTGTCGTTCGTGCCGGAGCAGGTCGGTGGCGGCGTCCCCCCGCCGCCGACGAACAGCAGCAGGTTGGGCGAGCCGGTGCCCGGGTTCGTGACCACGCCCGGGGTCGCGGCGCCCACCATGGTGTCGCGGACCTGCTGCGGCGTAGCGGCCGGGTTCGCCGACAGGATCAGCGCGGCCGCGCCGGCCGCGTGCGGCGTCGCCATCGACGTTCCACTGAGGACGGCGGTGGCGGTGTCCGAGCTGAACCAGGCCGAGGTGATGCTCACGCCGGGGGCGAACAGGTCCAGGCACGTGCCGAAGTTCGAGAACGAGGCCCGGTTGTCGTTGATGTCGGTCGCACCGAGCGTGATCGCGGTGGGCACCCGCGCCGGCGAGAAGTTGCACGCGTTCGCGTTCGAGTTGCCGGCCGCGATCGCATAGGTCACGCCGGAGGCGATCGACGCGGCGACCGCGTCGTCGAGCGCCTGCTGGATCCCGCCGCCGAGGCTCATGTTCGCCACGGCCGGCTTGATCGCGTTGGCGGTCACCCAGTCGACACCCGCCACGACCTGGGCGGTGGTGCCGCTGCCGGAGCAGTTGAGCACGCGTACCGCGACGAGCTGGACGGCCTTGGCCACGCCGAATGAGCTGCCGCCGACGGTACCGCCGACGTGCGTACCGTGTCCGTGGCAGTCGTCCGCGGCACCGCCGTCGATCGCGTCGAACCCGCTCGTGGCTCGCCCGCCGAAGTCGTTGTGGGTGAACCGCATCCCGGTGTCGATGATGTACGCGTGCACGTTGGACGCGGTGTTCGGGAACGTGTACGACTGGTCCAGCGGCAGGTTGCGCTGGTCGATCCGGTCCAGTCCCCAGCTCGGCGGGTTGAGCTGGGTGTCGGCGAGCGTCAGCACGTGGTTCTGCTCGACGTAGGCGACGGACGGATCGGCGGCCAACCGCTTCGCGGCCGCCTCGCTCAGCGAGACCTCGAAGCCGCGCAGCGCCGCGGCGTACACGTGGCCGACGCGGCCGCCATGCGCGGCGGCCAGGTTGCGCGCGGCGGCCGGCACGGTCGCACCGCCGTCCCGGAGCACGACGAGGTAGCTTCCCGCGACCGCGGTCGGCCCGCCCGCGTTGCGGATCTCGCCGACGCCGGCGGCGGTCGCGGGTGCCGCCGCGAACGTGGCGGCCGCCATGGTGGCCAGGCCGGCGAGCACTGCCAGGTGGACCCGTTTGTGGCGCAGTGACATGGAACTCCTCCCCTCGATCCGTCGACCGGGGTCACCGGCCGATCGATTAAGGGAAGTTTATGGATCACAGGGCGGTCGCGGAATGGCGCGAAGGGCAGTCCTCAGGCCACCACGTGACGCTGTTCCGCGAAGTGGCACGCCGAAGGGTGGGGGTCGGCCTCCCGCGGTACGAGCGGCGGCTCCTCGACCGCGCACACCTCCTGCGCCTTCCAGCACCGGGTCCGGAATCGGCAGCCGGACGGCGGGTCGGCCGGGGACGGCACGTCCCCCTCGAGCCGGATGATCTCCCGGTGCTCCCGGGCCGTCGGGTCGGGCACCGGTACCGCGGAGAGCAGCGCCTGCGTGTACGGGTGGGTCGGCCGGTTGTAGATCTCGTCGTCGGTGCCGATCTCGACGATCTTCCCGAGGTACATCACCGCGACCCGGTCCGAGATGTGCCGGACCACCGACAGGTCGTGGGCGATGAAGATGTACGACAGGCCCAGCTCGTCCTGCAGCTTCTCCAGCAGGTTGATCACCTGGGCCTGGATCGAGACGTCCAGCGCGGAGACCGGCTCGTCGCAGACGATCACCTCGGGTCGCAGGGCCAGCGCGCGGGCGATGCCGATGCGCTGGCGCTGCCCGCCGGAGAACTGGTGCGGGTACCGGTTGAGGTGCTCCGGGTTGAGGCCGACGAGCTCCAGGAGTTCCTGGACCCGCCGGCGCCGGTCGCCGCGCGGCGCGACCTCGGTGTGGATCTCGTACGGCTCGCCGATGATGTCGCCGACGGTCATCCGTGGGTTCAGCGAGGTGTACGGATCCTGCATCACCATCTGGATGTTGCGACGCAGTCGGCGCAGCTCCCCGCCGGATATGGCGAACATGTCCTTCCCCTGGAAGTACGCCTTACCGCTGGTCGGCGTCTCCAGGTGCATCAGCATCTTGGCCAATGTGGACTTGCCGCACCCCGACTCGCCGACGACACCGAGCGTCTCTCCCTTGTAGAGAGTGAAACTCACACCGTCGACGGCCTTCACCGCGCCGATCCTCTTCTTGAAGATGATGCCCTGGGTGATGGGGAAGTGCTTGACCAGCCCGTCGACCCGGACCATCTCCTCAGACGCCACCGCTGTCACGGCGGACCTCCTCGGCGAAGTGACACGCGCTGGTCCGGCCGGCCCCGAGGTCGTACGACGGCGGTACCTGCTCGACACAGACCGGTTCGGCGTACGGGCACCGCGGGTGGAACGGGCACCCGGGCGGGATGCGCATCAGGTTGGGCGGCAGGCCTCTGATGGTGGAGAGCTCCTGGCCCTTGGTGTCCAGCCGCGGGATCGACTCGAGCAGGCCCTTCGTGTACGGATGGGCCGGTGCGGCGTACAGCGAGTGCACGTCGGCGTGCTCGACGATCCGGCCGGCGTACATGACCGCGATCCGGTCCGCCACGTCGGCGACCACGCCGAGGTCGTGGGTGATCAGGATCATCGCCATGTTCAGCTCGCGGCGCAGGTCGCCCAGCAGGTCCATGATCTGCGCCTGGACGGTCACGTCGAGCGCGGTGGTCGGCTCGTCGGCGATGAGGATCTTCGGATCCATGGCGAGCGCCGTCGCGATCATCACGCGCTGCCGCATGCCGCCGGAGAACTGGTGCGGGTAGTCCTTCACCCGCTCCCTGGCCGCCGGGATCTTCACGAGCTCCATCAGCTCGACGGCCCGGTTCCGGGCCTCCTCTTTGGAGAGTCCCTCCCGGCGGCGCAGCGTCTCGGAGATCTGCCAGCCGACCGGGAAGACCGGGTTGAGTGCCGACAGCGCGTCCTGGAAGATCATCCCGATCTCCTGGCCGCGGACGTGGCGGCGCTTCTCCTCGGGCAGCGCGAGCAGGTTCTCGCCCTGGTAGCGGATCTCCCCGGACGGGATCATCGCCGGTGGCATGTCCAGGATGCCCATGACGGCCTGGGCGGTCACCGACTTGCCGGAGCCGGACTCGCCGAGGACGGCGAGTGCCTCGCCCGCGTCCAGGTAGAACGAGACCCCATTGATCACATGGGCCACACCCTCGCGGGTGCGGAACTCGACGTACAGGTCCCGGACGTCCAGCAGGTGCCCGGGAGTCTCGTCGATCGGCCTCATCGCAACCTCGGGTCGAATGCCTCGCGCACGGCGTCGCCGAGCATGATGAAGGCCAGTACGGTCAGCGCCAGGAACGCCGCCGGGAACAGCAGGGCCCACGGCGCGTCCTGGAACCTGGCCTGCGCGTCGGAGATGTCGATGCCCCACGAGATCGTGGGCGGCTTGAGTCCCGCGCCGAGGAACGACAGGGTCGCCTCGGTGGCGATGAACGCGCCCAGCGCGATCGTCAGCACCACGATCATCGGGGCGAGCGCGTTGGGCAGGATGTGGCGCAGCAGGATGCGGCTGTTGCCGGCACCCAGCATCCGGGCCGCCTGCACGTAGTCCTGCTGTTTCGCCGCGATGACCGACGAGCGGATCACCCGGGCCGCCGTGGTCCAGCCCAGCACGCCCAGCACCAGGACGACCGGCCAGATGCCGAGGTCGGTCTCCGCGGCCACCGAGCGGCCGAAGACGATCGCGGCGAGCAGCAGCGGGATGCCGAGCACGATGTCCAGCACCCGGGACAGCACCGCGTCCAGCTTGCCGCCGAAGTAACCGCCGGACATCCCGATGAGGACGGCGATCAGCCCGGCCAGCAGGGTCGAGCAGATGCCGACCGCGATCGACGCGCGGGCGCCGTAGATGGTCCGCGAGTACACGTCGCAGCCCTGGAGGTTCGTGCCGAACCAGTGGGCGGCGCTCGGTGGTTCGAGCGACTGGGACAGGTCGCAGGCGCGCGGGTTGATCGAGCTGAACAGCCGCGGTACGACCGCCATCGTGACCAGCAGGACCACCAGGAACCCGGCGATCCAGAAGATCGGGCTGCGGCGCAGGTCCCGCCAGGCGTCGCCGGCCAGGCTGCGCGCGCGGGCCGGGACGACCTCGGCGGCCTGACCGGGTTCGATGAAGGACCCGTTGTCGGCGCCGGGTCCGGAGCCGGGGTGCCCTTCCGCGGTAACCATCGCTTCCAGCTCACTCATGCCGCGCCTTGCTGCGCCCGGCCCGCGCATCCGCGAAGAGACCGGGTCGCCGGCGTTCGCTTCGCTCACTCATAACGGATCCTCGGGTCGAGTACGGCGTACAGGATGTCCACGACCAGGTTGCAGATCAGGTAGATGATCACCAGGATGCTGACGATGGCGACCACGGTGGGCCCGTCCTGCAGCAGGATGCCCTGGTAGAGCTGGTAGCCGACGCCTGGGATGTTGAAGATGCGCTCGGTGACCACGGCGCCGCTCATCAGGTTGCCGATCTCGACGCCGAGGAACGTGATGACCGGGATGAGCGAGTTGCGCAGCACGTGCACGCCGACGACCCGGCGCCCGGCCAGCCCCTTGGATCTGGCGGTACGCACGTAGTCCGCCCGCAGGTTCTCCGCGATCGAGGTGCGGGTCAGCCGGATCGCGGTGGCGAGGGACAGCGCGCCGAGCACGATGGCCGGCAGCAGCAGCGCGTAGAACGTACCGGCGCCACCGGTGACCGGGAAGATCTTCCACCTGACGCCGAACAGGTACTGCGCGAAGAAGCCGAGGACGAACACCGGGATGCCGATGACGAGCAGCGTCAGGGCCAGGGTGCCGTTGTCGAAGATGCCACCGCGGCGGATGCCCGCGATGATTCCGGCGGTGATGCCGAAGACGACCACGATCACGATCGAGATGGCGGCCAGCCGGATCGTGTACGGCCAGGCCTGCTGGAGGATCCCCGCGATCGACCGGCCACTGAGCTGGGTGCCCAGATCGCCACGCAGCAGGTTGGCCATGTAGTTGGCGTACTGGACGAAGAACGGGTCGTCGAGGTGGTACTGCTCGGTGAGTTGAGCCCGGACCTGCGGGCTGACCGGCCGCTCCCCGGCCAGCGCCTGGATCGGATCGCTCCGGCCGGCGAACATCAGGGCGTACACGATGAACGTGGTCCCGAAGAAGACCAGGATCATCTGGAGCAGACGCCGCACTACGTATCGGAACATCGTTGGCTCCGGTTCCGGTGCGGGCGCCCGGGGTCCACTTCGGACCCCGGGCGCCCACCGTCAGGCGCTGCCGCTCAGTTGCGCTCGAGCGTCAGCACATCGAGGTCGGCAAACAGGTTGAGGTCGACGGTCTTCATGTTCGGCGAGAAGCCGAAGTTGTTCTGCCGGTACCACATCGGGATGGTCGGCATGTCCTTCGCGAGGATGTCCTCGGCGGCCTGGTACTTCTGGATGGCCTCGGCGGTGTTCGGCGCGGCATCGCCCTGTTGCACCGTCTGGTTGAAGGTCGGGTTGCTGTACTGCGAGTCGTTGCTCGCGGCACCGGTGGCGTACAGCGGCGTCAGGTAGTTCTCGATCGACGGGTAGTCGAACGACCAGGCGCCACGGAGCAGGCCCTGCAGCGTGTGCGCCCGCGCCTGCTGGCGCAGGTCGGCGAACTGCGCGACCGGCGACGGTGCGCACTCGACGCCCAGGTTCTTGTTGAGCTGGTTGCAGACCGCGTCGACCCACTCCTTGTGGCCGCCGTCGGAGTTGTAGTACAGCGGGAGCTTGTTGCCCGGCACGCCGCCGGCCTGCGTCCACAGCTCCTTGGCCTTGGTCGGGTCGAAGACGCACGCGTCACCGCAGGTGTCGTCCCGCGCGCCCTCGACGACCGGGGAGACCCACGACTTGGCCTCGACGTACCCGCCAGCGAAGATCTTGGTGATGATCTCGTTGCGGTCGATCGCCTTCGAGATCGCCTGGCGGATCTGCGGCTTGTTGTACGCCGGGATGTAGCTCGGCACGGTGATGTAACCGAAGTACGACGACGGGGTCGACCGGAACCGGTCACCCAGGTCGTTCTTCGCCGACGCCAGCCTGGAGGTCGGGATGACCCGCTGGACGTCGAGGTTGCCGGCGAGCAGGTCGTTGTACGCGGTCTCCTGGCTCTGGTAGATCTTGTAGTTGATCTCCTGAACCTTGGGCTTGGTGAGGCTGTAGTCCTGGTACCGCTCGACCGTGATGTTCTGGTTGTGGTTCCAGGTGCCCTTCATCTTGAACGGGCCGTTGCCGATCGGCGCGTTCTCGAAGTCCGGCTTCAGCGTGCCGTCGGCCGCGTACGCCGCGGCGGGCAGGGGCGCGAAGACGTTGTACCCCATGACCTTCACCCACTCGGCGAACGGCTCGCTGAGCGTGACGGTGAACTCGGTGTCGCTGACCTTCTTCAGGCCCGACATGGTCTTCGCCTTCGGCGTGGCGTTGGGCGAGTCGCCGGTCTGCAGGTCGTCATAGCCCTCGATCCGGCTGAAGAAGTCGGTGCCGATCTGGGCGTTGGGGCCGTACGCGGCGTAGTTCCACGTGTTGATGTAGGTGTCGGCGGTCACCTTCTCGCCGTTGTGGAAGGTCATGCCGTCGCGCAGCTTGACCGTCCAGGTCCGGTTGTCGGACGACGTGATCGACTCGGCGGCGGCCTGGTCGAAGACCGGCTTGCCCTCGCCGTCGAAGTTGACCAGCGAAGTCCAGAGGGAGACCACCACCTGGTGGCCCTCGCTCTCGACCGTGTTGCTCGGCACCAGGTGCTCCGGTTCGCCGAGGTTCACGCTGACAGTGCCGCCGTTGGTGGAACCGCCGCCCGTGTCCGAGCCGCCGCCGCAGGCACTCACACCGAGGGCGACGGCAGCCGGGAGGGCGATCCAGGCAGCGAGCCTGCGAACGTTCATTGAGCCTCCTCAGTCCTTCGCGTCACTGCTCGCGCAGCGCCGCCGCCGCGCGGCGATGATCCACGCAGCGCAACGTCCGGTAAAAGTAGGGCGAAGTAGGGCGCCTGGCCGAACCCGAAGATCACGAGGAGCGGCGGACCCGGGGCACAGGGACGTGCGGCCATGCTTCCCCTTCTGACATCGAGCACCGCCTACCGGCCGGCGGCTATTCCCGAATTATGCCTCATATTAGAAAAGATCATACCTAAGGGTACGCAGATCCGGCGGGTCGTCCGTCAGAGGGTCGTACGCCGGATTCGTCCCTGTCTCGTCCCTGGTCGGGCGATCGCCGGCCGCGGTGGTCCACGTCGGTCCCGCCCGGGTGGTCGGGGACGACGGCAAACGCCCGGGTCCGGCCCGGCCCGAGCCTGCCCGGCCCCGCCCGGCCCCGCCCCGGCCCCGCCCCGGCGGCCGGGATGCGGCCGGGATATCGTGCGGTGTCTACCCGCAACCACCCGGGAGTTTCGTTCTCATGGGCAAGAAGGTCACCGTCGTCGGTGCCGGCTTCTACGGTTCGACGACCGCGCAGCGCCTGGCCGAGTACAACATCTTCGACTCGGTGGTGCTGACCGACATCATCGAGGGCAAACCTGAGGGCCTCGCCCTGGACCTCAACCAGTCGCGCCCGATCGAGGGTTACGAGACCAAGGTGGTCGGCAAGACCACCGGCGTCAACGGCGAAGGATACGAGGTCATCGCGGGCTCGGACATCGTCGTCATCACGGCCGGCCTGCCGCGCAAGCCGGGCATGAGCCGGATGGACCTGCTGGAGGTCAACGCCAAGATCGTGCGGGGCGTCTCGGAGAGCGTGGCCACCTACGCGCCCGGCGCGGTGGTCATCGTGGTCTCCAACCCGCTCGACGAGATGACCGCGCTCACCCAGCTGGCCACCGGCTTCCCGAAGAACCGCGTGATGGGCCAGGCGGGCATGCTCGACACGGCCCGGTTCACCCACTTCGTGGCGGAGGCGCTGGCCGTACCGGTCGGCTCGGTGCAGACGCTGACGCTGGGGTCGCACGGCGACACGATGGTGCCCGTGCCGTCCCGCTGCACCGTCAACGGCAAGCCGCTCACCGAGTTGCTGCCGGCCGACACGATCGACGAGCTGGTCACCCGTACCCGCAACGGCGGCGCCGAGGTCGTGGCGCTGCTCAAGACGGGCTCGGCCTACTACGCCCCGTCTGCGGCAGCGGCTCGGATGGCTCGGGCCGTGGCCGAGGACTCCGGTGCCGTCCTGCCGGTCTGCGCCTGGGTCGACGGCGAGTACGCCATCTCCGGCGTCTACCTCGGTGTCGAGGCGGAGATCGGCGCGACCGGCGTCCGCCGGGTGGTCGAGACCCCGTTGACCGACGCCGAGCGCACCGCCCTGCACGAGGCCGCCGAAGCCGTCCGCGCCAAGCAGTCCGACATCGCCACCCTGTAACGCACAAACTGCGGGGAGTTTGTGGTTATGGCCAAGCCCATAACCACAGACTCCCCGCAGTTCGTGCGGGGTTAGAGGTGCAGCCAGGGCTCGCTGAGGTGCGCGGTGGCCAGGGTGCCGCCGGTCTCGGAGAGCCGGCGGAACATCGCGATCCGCGCCTGCGCGGCCTGTTCCTGGTCGGCCTCGATGGCGTACCCGATCGTCGGGACCGCGAGCTGGATGGCGTGGACCAGCAGGTCACCGGTGACCGCCACCGTCTCGTCGCCGGATTCCAGCAGGACGCACTGGTGACCCGGCGTGTGGCCGGGTGTGGCCACAGTAGACAGTCCCGGGCCGAGCACCGTCGTCCCGTCGACGAGGTGCAGCTGGCCGGTCTCCCGCAGCGGGTCGAGCGCCCAGTGCCGCGCCGAGGTCTGCTCGAATGCCGCCGCCTCGGCCCGCTGCAGCACGTACCGGGCGTTCGGGAAGTACGGCCGTTTGACCTCGCCGTCGGCCACCACGGCCCAGCCGATGTGGTCGGTATGCAGGTGGGTCAGTACGACGGCGCTGACCTCGGAGGGCGCGATCCCGGCCGCGGCCAGCTCCTCCGGCAGCCGCCCGGGCACCGGGGCCCAGGCCGCGGCGGGCGCCTCGACCGGACCGATGCCGGTGTCCACCAGTACGGTCTCACCCCTGTCCAGGCGGATCGCGAAGCACCGGAACCGCAGCAGCCACTGGCCGTCCTCGGTGCGCGCGGACGGGTCGAGCGCGTCCGCGCGGGCCCAGTCCTCCGGCGTGGCCGAGGGGAACGCCTCGTCGCGGGTCTTGAAGAACGTCCCGCTGCCGTCGTCGAGCGCGGTCACGGTGGCGGAACCGACGGTCCGGGGCTGGGGCATGCGTGCATCCTCGCACCCTGGAGCTGAGGCCGGCGGCCGGTGGCAGTACGCTCGTACTGCTACGAGATATCCGAGAGGAGCGCCCGGGCCCATGGCGAAGATCAAGGTGGCCAACCCCGTCGTCGAACTCGACGGCGACGAGATGACCAGGATCATCTGGAAGCAGATCCGTGACCAGCTGATCCTGCCCTACCTGGACGTCGAGCTGGAGTACTACGACCTGTCGATCCAGCACCGCGACGAGACCGACGACCAGGTCACCGTCGACGCGGCGAACGCCATCAAGCGGCACGGCGTCGGTGTCAAGTGCGCCACCATCACGCCGGACGAGGCGCGGGTCGTCGAGTTCGGCCTCAAGAGGATGTGGCGGTCGCCCAACGGCACGATCCGGAACATCCTCGGCGGCGTGGTCTTCCGCGAGCCGATCATCATGTCGAACGTGCCCCGGCTCGTCCCCGGCTGGACCAAGCCGATCGTCATCGGCCGTCACGCCCACGGCGACCAGTACAAGGCGACCGACTTCGTGGTACCCGGACCGGGCCGGGTGACGATCTCGTACACGCCCGCCGACGGCGGCGCGCCCATGGAGTTCGAGGTGGCCGACTTCCCCGGCGGCGGGGTGGCCCTGGGCATGTACAACTTCGACGACTCGATCCGGGACTTCGCCCGGGCCTCGTTCCGCTACGGCCTGGACCGCCACTACCCGGTCTACCTGTCGACCAAGAACACCATCCTGAAGGCGTACGACGGGCGATTCAAGGACCTGTTCGCCGAGGTCTTCGAGACCGAGTTCGCGGCCGAATTCGCCGCGGCCGGCCTCACCTACGAGCACCGGCTCATCGACGACATGGTGGCCCAGGCGCTCAAGTGGGAGGGCGGCTTCGTGTGGGCCTGCAAGAACTACGACGGCGACGTGCAGTCGGACGTGGTCGCCCAGGGCTTCGGCTCGCTCGGGCTGATGACCAGCGTGCTGATGACGCCGGACGGGCGGACCGTCGAGGCCGAGGCGGCCCACGGCACCGTGACCCGGCACTACCGGCAGTGGCAGAAGGGCGAGAAGACCTCGACCAACCCGATCGCGTCGATCTTCGCGTGGACCCGGGGCCTCGCGCACCGCGGCAAGCTCGACAACACCCCCGGGGTGACCGCGTTCGCCGATGCGCTGGAGACGGTCTGCGTCGAGACCGTCGAGAGCGGGCAGATGACCAAGGACCTGGCGCTGCTGGTCGGCGGCGACGCCCACTGGCTGACCACCGACGAGTTCATGAACGCGCTCGCGGACAACCTGTCCCGGCGGGTGACGTGAGCCACGCCGTCACCTGAGCGGCGTTCAGGTCGTTGGACTGGACGTGAGGGTGGTGCCAGCCGCCTCACATGTTGGCTAACTGCCTGCCGTCCCTTCCCAGTTGGGGGGCCCGGATCGTCCGGGCCCCCTGTTCTGTGCGGACGGCCTACCGGTTGGTGATCTCCCACGTGGCGCCGTCGGGAGTGTCCCGGACCTCGACACCGGCCGTGGCGAGCTGGTCCCGGACCCGGTCGGACGTGGCGAAGTCCTTGCTGTCCCGGGCCCGCCGGCGCAGGTCGAGCGCGACCTCGACGTACGGCCCGATGACCGACCGGGGATCCCGGGCGCCCATGGTGGCCAGCTCGCCGAGCCGGACCACCATCGCCCGCAGCGTGGCCCGGGCGTGGTCGCCCTCGTCCGAGGTGAGCGTGTCCGCCGCCCAGTCGAGCAGGGCCTGCTCGAGCTCCAGGATCGAGGAGACGCAGCCGTCCACGTCCCGCCGGGCGAGGGCGTCGTCGAACTGGGCCCGCAGCCGGTCCGCGGCGGCGCGCAGCGAGTCTTCGACGGCCGACGCCCGCTCCGGCGGCTCCACAGTGGAGGCTGCTGGTGCCGGGGCCGGGCCGGCGACCGCGGACCCGGGCGCCTCGGCCAGCTCGGCGAGCCCGAGCACGGTACCGGTCGGGTGCACGACGCTGCGGCCGCGCCGCCGGATCGTCATCGTCCCGTTGCCCACCACCGAGACCGACCCCGCGTCCAGGTCGACCAGGACCGCGGTGTGCTCGTCGACCCCGAGCACGAACGCGTCGTCCGGCAGCGACTGCTCCATGGCCGAGAGCCGCTGCTCGCCGAGGTAGCAGAAGCGCGTGTCGTGGTGCCCGCCCTCGGCGTTGTCGTAGTGCGGGATCACCACCGCGGGCAGCCCGGTCGCCTGGGACACCAGGTCCAGCCCCGGCACCCAGTGCGGGTCGATGCCCGCCTTGTAGATCTCGTACACCGGAACCGTGTGCGACCCGAGGGTGAGCGCGGCGGCGCTGGCGAAGACCAGCACGCCGCCGTGGGCGAGCTTGTCGGCGAGCAGGCCGGGGACCGGGCTGTCGTTCCACTGCCGGATGGCGTACGTCGGGCTGCCCGGCCCGGCGAACACCCACTCCGCCTCCTTGAGCGTGGCGAGGGCCCGCTCGCGGTCCAGCCCGGCCGGCGGTGCGACCCGCCACGACACCACCTCGACCTGGCGGCCGACGCTGGCCGCGAAGTAGGACACCGCCCGGGTGGAGATGTCCGCCGCGTTGGACTGGAACCCGTACGGCGTATCGAGGATCACCGCAGGCCCGTCCCCGACCCGGGAGAAGACGGTCCGATGGGGCTTGACCATGGTCGGCGCGGTCTCGCCCGAACCCATGATCACCAATAGTCGGGTCATGTCAGCCTGCTCTCGAAGTCCAGCAGGTCGGCGGCGAGCTCGTCCGGGTGCTGGGCGTGCAGATCGTGATCGGCTCCCTCGTACTCCTTGACGGTGGCCTGTGCGAGGGCGGCGGCCGAGGACCGCACGGTGGTCCGGCGCTGCTCGACCCTCTCCCCGTCGGCGGGGATCGCCGAGATCAGCAGCACCGGCGCTTTGACCTGCCGGAGCAAGGGCGCGGAGGGGGCGTCCCACATGCTGCGCACGATCAACATGTGCCGGTCGACCGGGAGCCGCCGTTCGAGCGTGCCGTCCGGGCGGACCCGTAGGTTGGCCATCGTGGCATCGATCGCGGCCGGTGCCCAGTCCGGGTGCTGCCGGCGCAGGAACTCGCGCAGCTCGGCGGCTGGCCGACCGTCCACATCGGGTGGACGCAGCGCCTGCGCGCACTCCTGCCAGGAAGGGAACGAGGCGGACAGGTCGTACCACCCGCCGTCGACGAGGACCAGGCCGGCGGCCAGATCGGGGCGCCGGACGGCGAGGTGGACCACGACTCCGCCGCCCCACGACTGCCCGACGACCACGACCTCGGACAGCCCGAGATGGTCGGCAACCGCGGCCACGTCCTCGGCGGCGGTCTGCGTGTCGTAGCCCTCGGACGGCGCGTCGGACTCGCCGTGGGAGCGCAGGTCCACGGCGTAGGACGGGTGGCCGGCCGCGGCGAGCCGGTCGGCGACCTGGTCCCAGAGCAGGGCGTTCGAGGCGAGCCCGTGGACCAGCAGGAACGCCCGGCCGGCGCCGCCCGCGGCGTGCCTGCGGACGCGGAGGTGCACCCCGGCGGCGACCGGCACGCGGAGATCGTCAACGGTCACGCCGGCCCCCGGCGACGGGGGGCCCGGCCTGGCCCGGCCCCCGGCGACAGCGGAGGCCGGCATGACCAGGAATGAGCCAGCAGGGCCATGACCCGACTCTAACCAAGGGGTCTGACACCCGGCCGCCCTTGTGGATGACCATCGATGTGAGCTACAAACGGTATTCAACATGTTCGATCATTTCCGGGCGAGATCGAACACCTGCGGCGTTGGGAGCCCCGGATGCGAAGAACTCTCCCGTCCCTCCTCGTACTACTGACCGCGGCAGCGGCAACGCTCGCGGCCACCGCGCCGCCCGCCCGCGCGGCCACCCCCGTCGTCCCGCTGACCGCGCCCGTGATGGGCTGGAACAGCTGGAACAGGTTCGGCTGCAACATCGACGAGAACCTGATCCGGGCCACCGCCGACGCGATCGTCGCGAACAACCTCGACGACGTCGGCTACCGCTACGTGAACATCGACGACTGCTGGATGGCGTCGGCCCGGGACGCGCAGGGCCGGCTGCAGGCGCATCCCACCCGGTTCCCGTCCGGCATCCGGGCCACCGCCGACTACGTCCACGCCCGCGGCCTCAAGTTGGGCATCTACTCCTCCGCCGGTACGCACACCTGCCAGGGGCTGCCGGCCAGCCTCGACCACGAGGTGATCGACGCGCAGACGTTCGCGTCCTGGCAGATCGACCTGCTCAAGTACGACAACTGCAACAACCAGGGCCGGCCCGCGGCACAGCGGTACAAGGCGATGGGCGACGCGCTCAAGGCCACCGGTCGCGCGATCGTGTACAGCGTGTGTAACTGGGGCCAGGAGACCCCGTGGATCTTCGGGCCGAACGTCGGCGGCAGCTACTGGCGGACCACCGGCGACATCTCCGACAACTGGAACAGCGTGCTCAGCCTGCTCGACCAGCAGAACGGACTGGAGCCGTTCGCCCGCCGGGGCGGGTTCAACGACCCGGACATGCTGGAGGTCGGCAACGGTGGCATGACCGCGACCGAGTACACCGCGCACTTCAGCCTCTGGGCGTTGCTCAACTCGCCGCTGCTGCTCGGCAACGACCTGCGCTCGATGTCGAGCGCCACGCTGAACATCATCCGCAACACCGAGGTGATCGCGGTCAACCAGGACTGGGGCGGATCGCAGGGCCGCAAGGTGCGCGACTTCGGCAACACCGAGGTCTGGGCCAAGCCGATGTCCGACGGGTCGGCCGCGGTCGTGCTGTTCAACCGCGGTACCACCGCGGCAACCGTGACCACGTCGGCGGCCGAGGTCGGGCTCGGCGGCTCGTCGTCGTACTCGCTGCGCAACCTGTGGACCGCCGCAACCTCGACGACGGCCGGGAGCATCTCGGCGAGCGTCGCCGGGCACGGCGTGGTGATGTACCGGGTGACCCGGGCCGGCACGCTCGCCGCCGCGCCCGCCGCGGGTACGCTCCAGGTCGGCTCGATGAGCTGGCTCACCTCCGCCAACGGCTGGGGACCGGCCGAGCGCAACCGGTCCAACGGCGAGCAGGCGGCCGGCGACGGTCGCACGTTGACCATCAACGGTACGACCTACACCAGCGGTGTCGGCGTGCACGCGGACTCGGCCGTCCACCTCTACCTGGGCCGGGCCTGCCCGCTGTTCACCGCCCAGGTCGGGGTGGACGACGAGGTGACCGACGCCGCGGCCTCGGTGCGCTTCCAGGTGTACGGGGATGGGCGGCTGCTCGCGTACAGCCCGGTGAAGACGGCGAGCCAGGGACCGTCCACGATGGCCGTGGCCACCGGCGGGTACTCCACACTGGAACTCCGGGTCACCGACGGGCGAAGCAACAGCATCAACTACGACCACGCCGACTGGGGTGCGGCCACCCTCACGTGTACGGCCGCCGGCACCGGCTCGTCCGTCTCGGACCGGACCTGGTCCTCGGCGGTGAACGGGTTCGGTCCCGCCGAGCGCGACCAGTCCAACGGCGAGCAGCCGGCCGGCGACGGGGTGGTGCCGACGGTCGGCGGGATCAGCTACGTGAAGGCCGTCGGGGCGCACGCGGCCGGCGACATCGCGGTACCGCTCGGCGGCGCGTGCGAGCGCTTCACCGCGGTCCTCGGGGTGGACGGCGAGACCGGCGGCGCGGGCAGCGTGGCGTTCGCGGTCGTCGCGGACGGGGTCACGCTGTTCACCAGCCCGACGCTCACCACCGGGGTGGCCACGGTGAACGTCGACGTCACCGGCCGCACGACGCTGCGGCTGGTCGTCACCGACGGCGGTAACGGCATCACCAGCGACCACGCCACCTGGGCCGACGCCCGCCTGCTCTGCTGACCGCACCCGCACAAACT